>Ga0335082_10001116_pt1 | contig 28511 bp, 26 predicted proteins | sample Lox_Sample_41_FD_206718 | JGI IMG/M metagenome (GOLD analysis project Ga0335082, IMG submission 206718) | Soil microbial communities from Loxahatchee National Wildlife Refuge, Florida, United States - Lox_Sample_4.1 | ecosystem: Environmental > Terrestrial > Soil > Wetlands | place: USA... | reverse complement strand
CGGCGACGAGCTTCGCGACGGCGTCGAGGATCTCGGCGTCGGACGCCGTCCCGACGTCGATGCGGAAGTCCTCGGGCAGGAGGAGCTCGGGCGGGAGCGAGGGATCGGCGCCCGCGAGCACCTTCGCGTACGCCCCGCCGTACTCCTGCGCCAGGGCCCCGCTGCCGTCGTCCTCGCGGATCACGCGCGCCACCTGCGAGACCGCGCGCGGGCCCTCGGTGGGCAGATAGCCGTAGTTGCGCCCGGTGAGCGTTCCCTTGACGAGCGCCTCGAGGCTCGGGAACTCGCCATCGAAGTGCAGCAGCAATCCGCCCGGGCGGGGAAGCGAGGCGTCGACCAGCGGCGGCGAGTTGCGAGGGCTCGCGGCGCGGCCGTCCGGGCGTGCCGGAATCGGGCTGCGGCGGGCGAAGTCGTCGTAGGTGCGCATGCCGCCGCCGGCGACGCCGAGCTGCTCGTCGACCAGGTGGCAGGAGCGGCAGTTGATCGACTGCCCGGCGAAGGGCCCCGGGAGCGGGGCGCCGATCGTCTGCGTGAAGTCGACCACCGGATCGCCCGAGGGGAGCGGCGCGTTCACACCGGTGGAGTGGGTGGCGAAGAACTCGGCGAAGCGCGTCTCGAGGAAGAGGCGCTCTCCGATCGCGACCTCGGGCGGGTCGGCGTCTTCCGCCCGCGCTGGGCGGGAGACGAGGGAGACGAGCAGCAGGGAGGAGAGGACGGCAAGCCTCGGAATGCAGCGGGACACGCGCGGGCTCCGGTTGGGAGTCGCGCATCCTAAGAATATTGAAATTGAAAGTCAATTTCTTTTCATCTTACAGGGCCGCGAGGTTCCCGGGTCGGATACCCTCCGGACCCGATCGGGGGGAAGAGGGCAGGAGGAGCCGATGCCCACGCTTCGCGACTTTCGCGCTCGCACCATCGACGGGGTCGATCGCTCGCTCGCGGACTTCGACGGCAAGGTCGCTCTCGTCGTCAACGTTGCCTCGAAGTGCGGGCTCACGCCCCACTACGCAGGGCTCGAGAAGCTCTTCGAGTCCCATGCAGCCCGCGGGCTCGCGGTGCTCGGCTTCCCCTGCAACCAGTTCGGCGCGCAGGAGCCCGGGAGCGACGCCGACGTGAAGGAGTTCTGCTCCCTCAACTACGGCGTCACATTCCCGATGTTCTCGAAGATCGAGGTGAACGGGCCGGGGCGTCATCCGCTCTACGCGTGGCTCACCGCGGAGAAGACCGCGCCCGAGGGGCCCGGCGACATCAAGTGGAACTTCACCAAGTTCCTGGTCGGACGCGACGGCCGCGTGGCCGCCCGCTTCGACCCACGCACCGAGCCGGGCGCGCCGGATCTCGTCGCCGCACTCGAGAAGGCGCTCGGCTGACGGGGTGCGGCGGGCCGCAGCTGCTCGGTCCGCTCGACGCGATTCCCGACGGCGCCGCGCGCGGCTACGAGCTCGACGGCCCCGGCGGCCGCTTCGCCATCCTCGTCGTGCGGCGCGGCGAGCGCGCCTTCGGCTATCGCAACGAGTGCCCGCACGTCGGCACGCCCCTCGATTGGATCCCCGACGAGTTCATGGACCGCGAGGGGCGCCACCTGGTCTGCTCGACGCACGGCGCCGTCTTCCGCGTCGAGGACGGGCGCTGCCTGGCGGGGCCGTGCCAGGGCGACGCGCTCGAGCCGGTTCCCGTCGCCGTGCGCGACGGCCTGCTCTACGCTGGCTGAGACGCGAACTCGGAGGACCCCCCGTGTCGATCAAGGTCGGAGAGAAGCTTCCCAGTGCGACGCTCAAGGTCGCGAGCGCCGACGGCATCAAGGACGTGACCACCGATGAGCTCTTCCGCGGCCGCAAGGTCGTGCTCTTCGCGGTGCCGGGCGCATTCACGCCCACCTGCTCGGCCAAGCACCTGCCGGGCTTCGTCCAGAACGCGGACGCGATCCGGGCCAAGGGCGTCGACGCGATCGTGTGTCTGGCGGTGAACGACGCCTTCGTGATGGGCGCCTGGGGCAAGGACCAGAAGGTCGGCGACAAGATCGTGATGGCGGCCGACGGCAACGCCGAGTGGACGCGCGCCCTCGGTCTCGAGCTCGACGCCGGGCGCTTCGGCATGGGCACGCGCTGCCAGCGCTTCGCGCTGGTCGCCGAGGACGGCGTCGTGAAGGCGCTCCAGGTCGAGGCCCCCGGCAAGTTCGAGGTCTCGAGCGCGGAGGCGGTGCTCAAGGCACTCTGAGGAGTTAGTTGCCGCCGGGGCCGGGTTCGAGGTGCAACTAACTCGGGCGGAGTGGGTCAGAGCGGGCCGCCGAAGCGGTCGCCGAAGGCCATCCGCTCGACCGGCCGGCGCGAGAGCGGGCCGTGGCCGCGGCGCTCGGGCCACCCGATCGGCACGTGCGCGCAGGTCGCCCACGGCTCCGGGATCTCGAGCAGCGCCTTCACCTCGGGCTCCGCTTGGCAGAGGAGCGTCGTCAGGACGCAGCCGAGACCCTCCGCGCGGCAGGCTAGCAGAAGGTTCTGCACTGCCGGATAGAGCGAGGCGCCGCCCACGACCGACGCGCGCCCGAGCCTCGCGTCGGTGATGGCGAGCAGGTCGGGGCGGAAGCAGAAGACCGCGATCACCGGCGAGCGGTCGAGGTGCTGCGCCAGGTGGTTGGCGGCCGCGATCATGCGGTCGCGGCGCAGGGCGGCGTCGCCCTCGAGCTCGGCGGTCGCGACCCGGTAGCCCTCGACGTAGCGCCGCCAGAGCGGCTCGTAGAGATCGCGCAGCGCACGGCGCTTGGCGCCATCGCGCACCGCGACGATCCGCCAGGGCTGCGTGTTACCGCCGCTCGGGGCGAAGGTCGCGGCCTCGAGGACCCGCCGCAGCACGTCGTCGGGGATCGGATCCGGGCGGTGGCGGCGCACCGCGCGGCAGCTGCGCATCGCGTCGTAGAGGCCGATCTCGGGCATGGGTGGGCTCCCGGCGGGTCGAGAGCGCCGAGCATATGGCGGCCGGATCAGGCCCGCACCGGACGTGGCCGAGGCCCGCCACCCTGGCTCAATCGAGCCAGCTCGGGTCGGCTCCGCGGCCGCGCCGCGCGCGCCCGCGTCGCCGCGCGCCTGGCACGTGCCTTGCGACTGCATGAGCGCGCAGCCTGCGCACAAGGAGGATCCATGGCGGAGTGACTGCAGTTGCCCGCCCTCTCCCCGGGGCGGGAGCCCTGTCGCGGTTCGCCGCGACTTCCCGGAGCTGGGGCCGGGCTCGAGGTGCGGCCCAGCGTCATCCCCTCCCCGCGCCTCCCCTTCGCCTCTTCCCCCCTTCTTTGGATCCGCAGCGCGCCCAGGAGACTCCGAATGTCGTTCCCGGTCCCGGTCCATCGCATGACCTCGCTCGACGCAGGCTTCCTCTACCTCGAGCGAGCGCAGGCGCCCCTCCACGTCGGCTGCCTGCTGCGCCTCGACGGCTCGCCGTCGCTCGGGGCGCTCCTGCGGCACCTCGAGGCCCGCATGCCCCGACTCCGACGCCTCGCGCAGCGCCCGGCATCGGCGCCGCTCGCGCTCGCGCACCCGGCGTGGGAGGACGACCGGAGCTTCGAGCTGCGCAACCACGTGCAGCGCTGGCGCGTGGGCGAGCCGGGCGGCGAGCACGAGCTCGGCGAGCTCGTGGAGATCCTGATGGCGCGGCCCCTCGAGCGCGGGATCCCGCTCTGGGAGGCGCATCTCCTCGAGGGCCTCGACGGCGGCGACGCAGCGCTGCTCTTCAAGGTCCATCACTGCATGATCGACGGGGTCTCGGGCGCCGCCCTGCTGGAGGTGCTCCTCGAGACCGCGCGTCACGCGCCCCACCGCGTCCCCCCGCCTCGGGCCGCGGAGCGACCGAGCACCCCGGCGCGCGCCAAGGCCACGGCGGCCGCGGCGCTCGCCGGACCTGCCCGCCTCGCGGCCGGAGCGCTCGATGCACTGCGCCGGCCCCACACGATGCGCCACTCCGTCGGAGCGCTCCGCGAGGCGGGCTCCTTTGCACTCGCCGCTGCGATGGGCGAGCGGCAGCGCATGCCCTGGAACGCGCCGCTCGGCTTCCGTCGCCGCCTGGCGCTCACGCAGCTCGCGCTCCAGGACGCGCGCTTCGTCCGCTCCGCGTACGGCGGGACGGTGAACGACGTCGTGCTGACGGCGCTGGCCGGCGGCATGCGGCGCTATCTGCAGGCGAGCGGCGTTCCGCTCCGCGGCGCCGCGCTGAACGCGCTCGTGCCGGTGAGCCTGCGCGCTCCCGGCGAAGCGGGCACGCTTGGCAACCGGATCTCGGCGCTGCGCGTGCCGCTCGCCGTCGCACCGGAGCACGAGCTCGAGCGATTCGCGGCCACGTGTCGGACGATGGAGCGACTCAAGGCGAGCCGCGCCTTCGAGGGCCCCGGGCTGCTGCTCGCGGCGATCGATCTCCTGCCGGCGCCGCTCGTGGCGCTCGCGGGGAGCCAGCTGCGGCTCGGCGCCTTCGCCCACCTCGTCGCCACCAACGTGCCGGGCCCCCGCGAGCAGCTCTACATCGCGGGCCGCCCGGTGCGCGCGATCCACGCGATCTCTCCGATCACCGACGGAATGGGCCTCTCGGTCGCAGTCTTCTCCTATCGCGCGTCGCTGCACGTGAGCCTCTACGCGGACGCCGACCTCGTGCCGGATCTCGACAAGCTGCGGGCGGGGATCGAGGAAGCCTTCGCTGCGCTGCGCGGCGCGTGAACGCGCCCCGCAGCCACCGACCGCCACGGGATGGCCCTGGGGCTCGTGCGCGCGAGATCCGGGCGGCGCGACGGGCCGAGCGCGGGGCCTCGGCTTGCGCAGGTCCCGGACGAGGCAGAGACTCGCGGGTTGCCGCACCGCGCGGCTCCCGCGGAGGTGGCCTCTACGAACCCGTGGCGCCGCGTCGTCGAGCGGCCCAGCCAGCTGGCAGCGCTCGGCCTGCTCGTGTTCTTCGTCGCCTCCTCCACCGCGCTTGCGTGGCTCGCCTGGCGCAGCGCGGTCCGGCTCGACGAGATCACGGCGCGGGAGAAGAATCGCGCGCAGATCGAGGCGACGAGCCTGCGCCTCCAGCACTCGATCCTCGAGGAGCTCGCGGGGCAGAAGCCCGCCGATCCCGCGCTCCTCGGCGATCTGCGCCGACAGGTCGACGCGATCCGCGACGAGGCCATGCACCTCGACCCCGCGACGACGGGCCGCCTCGACCAGCTGCACGCATTCTTGGCCGAGCCGAAGCCCCTCCCCCTCTCTCGCCAGCTGGTCGCCGTCGATCTCGTGCGCGCGATCGTCGAGGCCGAGCAGCGCGCCGAGGCGCAGCGCCTCGACCAGATCGATCAACGTGCGCACGAGGAGCTGGTGCTGGCGCTTGCCGCGGTGACGGCGCTTTTGGTCGCCGCCGGCCTCGGCGGCCGAACGCTCCGGCGCCGGCGCTTCGTGGGGCCCCTGGCCGACCTCGGTCGCCTGCTCTCCCGGCTCGGCGAGCGCGAGTTCGAGGCGGTGCAGCTCGAGGGCGTGCACCCGATGCTCCTGCCGCTCTTCCGCAACTACAACTACCTGGTGGTGCGGCTCGCGGAGCTCGAGCACGTGCATCGCGAGCGGGCGCAGACGCTCGAGGCCGAGGTGCGTGCGGCCGCGCAAGCGCTGCTCGCGCAGCAGCGCACGCTCGCGCGCGCCGAGCGGCTCGCCGCGGTGGGCGAGATGGCGGGCTCGCTCGCCCACGAGCTGCGCAACCCGCTCGCCGGCATCCAGATGAGCCTCGCGAACCTGCGCCGCGACGTGGGGAAGCCCGATCTCGAGGAGCGCATCGATCTCGCCGCGGCGGAGGTCGATCGCCTGGCGCGCATGCTGAACGGCACCCTCTCGGCCGCGCGTCATGCCCCGGAGCCGCTGCGCCCGGTGGAGCTCGGGCCGCTCGTCGCCGAGCTGGTGACGCTGCTCCGCTACCAGGTGCCCCCCCACGTCCAGCTCGAGTCCCAGGTCCCTGCGGACCTCACCGCGCAGCTCCCGCGCGACCGGATCCGCCAGGCGCTCCTGAATCTCGTGCTCAACTCCGTCCAGGCGCTCGGCCACGACGCCGGGACGATCGTCGTCTCGGGCCAGCGGGAGGGCGACCGCCTCGTGCTCTCGGTGTGCGACAGCGGACCCGGCCTGCCGCCCGAGCTGCTCGCCGAAGGGATCCGGCACTTCTCGACGCAGCGCGAGGGCGGCACCGGCCTCGGCCTCGCGACGGTGCGGCGACTGGTCCTCGATCTCGGCGGCGAGCTAACCTTGGAAAATCGCCAACCCCGGGGCGCCTGCGTGCACCTGCTGCTTCCCTGCGGTCTTGCCTGACACGCTACTGGTGATCGAGGACGAGGACCTGCTCGGCGACGAGCTCGTCCGCCTTCGACCAGGACCTCGATCCGCTGGTCGTGCTCTCCGACATGAGCCTGCCGGACGGCAATGCGCTCGACCTCCTCGAATCCGCGCGTCGCGACGCGCGCGGCGGCGAGTGGATCCTGCTCACCGGGTACGGGACGGTGCCCGACTCGGTGCGCGCGCTGCGGCTCGGCGCCTACGACTTCCTCGAGAAGCCGTGCGCGACCGAGCGCCTCGATCTGGTCGTGGCCGGCGCCGCGCGCAGCTCGCGCGCACAGCGCCGCCTGCGCGACCAGGCGGCGGAGCAGAACCGCCGCTACTCGCCGGACTCCTTCGTCGGTCCGAGCGCCGCGAGCGCGCAGGTGCGGGAGCTCCTCCGCAAGCTCGCGGGGGTTCCGCTCTCGGCCCTGGTGATCGGCGGCGAGACGGGAACCGGGAAGGGGCTCGCGGCGCGGATCCTTCACTACAGCGGCTGGCGCCGCGGCGGACCGCTCGTCGAGGTGAACTGCGCGGCGCTTCCCCAGGAGCTCCTCGAGTCGGAGATCTTCGGCCACGAGGCGGGCGCGTTCACGGGCGCCAAGGCGCGCCACCGCGGCCTGATCGAACAGGCACAGGGCGGGACGCTCTTCCTCGACGAGATCGGCGAGATCTCCCTCGGTCTTCAGGCGAAGCTCCTGCGTGCCATCGAGGACCGCTGCGTGCGGCGCCTCGGCGGCGAGCGGGAGATCGAGGTCGACGTCCAGATCCTGGCGGCGAGCAACCGCGATCTCGCGGCCGCCGTGCGCCAGGGGAGTTTCCGCGAGGACCTCTACCACCGCCTCTGTGTGTTCCGGCTCGATCTGCCCCCGCTGCGCCAGCGGCTCGACGACCTCGAGGAGCTCGTGACGCTCTTCATGGCCGAGTACAGCGGAAAGGCCGGAAAGCACGTCCGCGTCGTGTCCCACGAAGTGTGGGCGGCGCTGCGCGCCCACCCCTGGCCGGGCAACGTGCGCGAGCTCCGAAATGCGGTCGAGCGCTGCGTGCTCTTCGCGGAGGACGAGCGCTTCCCGATCCAGTGGCTCCAGCTCGGCGAAGCCCGGCGGCCGCTGCCGCCGGGCGCATGGGACGGCGAAGCGGTCCAGATTCCGCTCGACGGGAGCATGAGCCTCAACGACGTCGAGAAGTACGTCCTCGAGCGTGCCCTCGAGCGCGCCTCGGGCAATGTCTCGGCGGCGGCTCGCTCGCTCGGGATCTCGCGCCAGACCCTGCGCTACCGCATCCAGAAATATCGGCTAGACCCGAGGTAGCGCCCGCGGCGGGAGTTCCCTCGGCCCGCGGAGCGCTGGAGGGCAGTCATGGCAAAGGCAGTCCGACGTCTGGTCCGGATCGCGGGGCTCTGTGCGGTGTTCGGAGGCGGCTATCTCGCGGGGACGCTCGCGCACCCCGTCGCCGAGGCGCAGGTGGGAGATCTCGGCAAGAAGGCGCTCGACGAGGCGGCCGGTTCCGGCGGGCCCCTCGGAACGGCGGCCAAGCTCGGCACGTCGATCAAGGAGATGCAGGACCACGTGGCAGGGCTGCAGAAGAACATCGACACGCTCAACCAGATCAAGGCCGCGCTCGGCGGCTGATGGAGAGGGGCGACGGGGACCCGGGGCGCGGCTCGGGTCTCTCTCGCGTCCGCCCGATACACTCCGGGCATGCCCGCCGAGACGGCGTCCCATCCCGAGTGGTTCATCAACCGCGAGCTCTCGTGGCTGGCCTTCAACCGGCGCGTGCTCGAGGAGGCGCAGGACCCGACCAACCCGCTCCTCGAGCGCGTCAAGTTCCTGTCGATCGTCGACTCGAACCTCGCCGAGTTCTTTGAGATCCGCGTGGCCGGCCTGCGCCAGCAGGCGGAGGCGGGCATCACGGCGCGCTCGCCGGACGGGCTCACCCCCGGCGAGCAGCTCACCGCGATCGACGCCGTGGCGCGCGAGCAGCTCGCCGACCAGTACGACTGCTGGAACCGCAATCTGCGCCCGGCACTCGAGAAGGAGGGGATCCTCTTCGCCAGCCCGGAGGCGCTGCCGCCCGCGCAGGAGATCTGGCTGCGCGAGTTCTTCCAGCGCGAGATCTTCCCGGTGCTGACGCCGATCGCCGTCGACCCCGCGCATCCCTTCCCCTTCGTCGCGAGCGGCAGCTTGAACATCGCCGCGCTGCTCGACACGGAGGATCCCGAAGAGCCGGTGCGGCTGGCGGTCGTGCAGGTCCCGCGGGTGCTGTCGCGCATCCTCCGGGTGGCGGCGCCGGACGACAGCCGCCGCACCTACGTCTTCCTCGCCGACGTGATCCGCTGGCAGCTCGCGGAGCTCTTCGCCGGCGCGACGATCCTCGACCACACCGCGTTTCGGGTCACGCGCAACAGCAACCTCTACGTCGACGACGAGGAGGTCGAGAACCTGCTGACGGCGATCGAGCAGGAGCTCCGCAAGCGGCGCCGCGGCGATCCGGTGCGGCTCGAGGTGAGCGCGTCGATCGGCGAGCGGCTCCGCCTCGAGCTCCTCGGCGTGCTCGACCTCCTTCCGAGCGACGTCTACGAGTGCGACGGACCGGTCAACATGTCGCGCCTGATGGAGCTGGTTGACCTCGAGAAGGACGAGCGGCTCGAGGCGCCCCGCTTCGTCGCGCCGGTCCATGCGCAGCTGCGCGACCCGGCGAAGATCCTCCCGGCGATCCGGGCGGGCGACGTGCTCTTGCACCACCCCTTCGACTCGTTCGACAGCGTGGTCGAGTTCATCGAGCAGGCCTCCGAGGACCCGCGCGTGCTCGCGATCAAGCAGACGCTCTACCGCACCAGCGAGGACTCGCCGATCGCGCGGGCGCTCCTCGCCGCCGCCCAGCGCGGCAAGCACGTGACGGTGCTGGTCGAGCTCAAGGCGCGCTTCGACGAGGAGAAGAACATCCGTTGGGCGCGCCGCATGGAGGAGGAGGGCGTCCAGATTGTCTACGGGCTGGTGGGCCTGAAGACGCACTGCAAGCTGATGCTCGTGGTGCGGCGCGAGGAGGACGGCATCCGCCGCTACGCCCACATCGCCACCGGCAACTACAACTCGCTGACGGCGCGCCAGTACACCGATCTCGGGCTCTTCACGGCGGATCCCGAGGTGACCGGCGAGGTGGCGAGCGTCTTCAACCTGCTCACCAGCCTCTCGTCGAAGGAGCGCTGGAGCCACCTCCTCGTCGCGCCGTTCACGCTGCGCTCCGGCCTGCTCGAGCGCATCGCACGCGAGGCCGAGAACGCGCGCGCCGGGCGGCGCGCCTCGATCGTCGCCAAGCTCAACGCGATCCAGGACGAGGACGTGATCGGGGCGCTCTACGACGCGTCGCGCGCGGGGGTCGAGATCGATCTCATCGTGCGCGGCATCTGCTGCCTGCGCCCAGGCGCCCCAGGGCTCTCCGAGACCATCCGCGTGCGGTCGATCGTCGACCGCTTCCTCGAGCACACCCGCATCGTGCGCTTCGAGAACGACGGTCGTCCGGAGCTGTGGATCGGGAGCGCCGACTGGATGCCCCGCAATCTCTCGGGCCGCGTCGAGGTGATGTGCAGGATCCGGAGCGACGCGGTCGCGCAGCGCATCGAGGAGATCCTCGACGTCTACCGCCGCGACGACGTGAAGGCGCGCGTGCTGCTTGCCGACGGAACGCAGCGCAGGCCGGAGCCGGTCCGCGGCCTGCGCGCGCAGGAGTACCTGATCCAGCGCGCGACGGCGGGGGCCGCCTCGATCGGCGCCTCGCGCCCCGACGCCGCATGACGGCCGGCAACGACGCCTTGCCGCCTGCGGAAGCCGCTGGCTAGAGTTCGCAGTGGAGGGTGGCGGCGATGGACGGTGGCGGCGCGTCGGGGGAGGCGCTGCGTCAGCTGCGGCAGGGCTGGCAGTGCGCCGAGGACATCGATGCCGCCGCGCTCGCCGACGCGCGCGCGCAGCTCCACCATGCGCTCCAGCTCGTCGCGGACGCCGGCCGCAAGCTCGCCGACGGCGGGGACGCGGAGTACCTCGCCGAGGCTCGCGCCCTCGCGACCGGCGTCGTGCGCGGCACGCGGCCCTTCCGCATCGCGCTCGCCGTCGGAGACTTCGCGCTCGTCGTCACCGATCGCGACGGCAAGCCGCAGCGCAACCTGCCGCTCGCCGGGCAGACCTTCGCGCAGGCGGTGCGCTGGCTCCGCGCCGAGGTCGAGGGTCGCGGCGCCGACGGACAGAAGCTGACTGGTGACGCGCCCTACGACCTCCCGGACCACAAGGTGGCGGACGGCGCTCCGTTCGCGGCTGCGCGCGGCGAAGCCATGCGCAAGCTCGGCGCGTACCTCGCCAATGCCTGGCGTCTCTTGAGCCTCGTCTCCAACGCCCAGGCCGAGGGGGCCCCCGTGCGCTTCTCCTCGGAGTCGCTCGACTACGGCGCGAGCATCTCCTTCGACGACGGCAAGCAGATCGACTTCGGCTTCCGGCTGGGCGACGAGGAGCACGACGAGCCCTACTTCTACGTGGCGCTCCTGCCGCCGCCCGAGCTCGACGAGGACGAGCTGGAGGAGCTCGAGGAGCTGGAGGGAGGCGGCGAGTGGGCGACCGAGGGGTGGTTCGGCGGCCTCCTGCTCGGCTCCGCGTATACGATCTACGACTCGGAGGCCGCGCAGGCGGCCGCGGCGGCCTCCTTCTTCGATTCCGCGCTCGAGCAGGCGCGCATCCTCCTCGGGGTGGCCGACGAGTAGGGCGGGTCAACCGAGGACCGCCCGATCGAGGTCGACCCCCACCGGGCAGTGGTCCGAGCCGCGCACCTCGCAGGAGATGGAGGCGCTGCGCGCGAACCGCATCGCGGACGGAGACGCGAGGACGAAGTCGATGCGCCAGCCGATGTTCCGCTCGCGCGCGCCGAGTCGCTGACTCCACCAGGTGTAGTGCCCGGCGCCGGGCTCGAAGCGGCGGAAGACGTCGACGAAGCCCGCGTCGCGCCAGCGGTCGAGCTCGGCGCGCTCCTCCGGCAGGAAGCCGCTGTTGTCGACGTTGGCGCGCGGGCGCGCGAGATCGATCGCGCGGTGCGCGGTGTTGAAGTCGCCGACCACCAGCACCCGGTACCCCGCGCGGCGCAGCGACTGCACGCGCGCGAACACCGCGCGGTAGAAGGCGAGCTTGTAGGGGACCCGCGAGTTGTCGCGCAGCGGGCCGCTGCCCTTGGGGAAGTACGCGTTTGCGACGACCAGGCGGCCGAAGCGCGCCACGAGGAGCCGCCCCTCGACGTCGAAGCGCGGCACCCCGACGCCGCGCTCGATCGCGTCCGGCTTGCTCCGGCTGTAGACCGCGACGCCGCTGTAGCCGCGGCGCTCGGCGGGGGCGAACTCCGCGTGCCAGCGCCGCGGGGCGCGCAGCGGCGCGGGCAGCTCCTCGGGGAGCGCGCGAACCTCCTGCACCCCGACGACGTCGGCCCCCGAGCGGGCGAGCCAGCGCGCGAAGCCCTTGCGCGCGCAGGCGCGCAGCCCGTTCACGTTCCACGAGACGACGCGGAGCCGATCCTGCACGCTACTGGCGCGCGCAGTGACGCACGACCGCCCCGGCCACGGCGACGATCAGCCAGAGCGTCGCGAGCCCGACGCGCAACGGGCGCATCGCGGGGCGCGGCGCGGCGTCCTCGGCGCGCGGAGGGGCGTCGGCCCGTCCGGGCTCGGCGCCGAACGGATCGCTCGCGAGCGTCGTGCGGCTCTCCGCCACCCGGCCGCCGCAGTGGACGCAGCTGCGCGTGCCGGGGGCCCACGTCACCTTGCAGCGCGGGCACCAGGACTCGAACGGGGTCATCGTCGGGCCCGCAGCTTCCGCGCCATGCGCGCGAGGCTCTCCTCTGCCGGCAGCTCGTCAAGATCGAACCAGCGGGCCGCGTGGGACTCATCGCTCGCGCGCGGGGGCTCGGCGGGGTCCGCGATCAGGAGGAAGCGCACGTCGTGGTGCTCGTGCGCGGGCTCGCCGCCGAGCGCGGGGATCTGGTGCACGTCGAGGTCGAAGGGCAGGGGCTCGCCGGACCCGGTGGCGAAGGAGAGGCCCGCGAGGCCGGTCTCCTCGCGCGCCTCGCGCAGCGCGACGGCGGCGAGATCGCCCTCGCCATCGGCGTGCCCCCCCGGCTGGAGCCAGCGGTCGAGCTTGCGGTGGTGGACGAGCAGGCAGCGCCGAAGGTCCGGGGAGACGACGAAGGCGGATCCCGTCACGTGCCCGGGCGCGCAGCGGCGCTCGAAGCAGTCGGGGTGCGCCGCGACCAGGGCGCGGACGCGCTCGGCGACCGCCGCCTCGTCGGGCCACTCCGCGCGATAGCGCTCGATCAGGTCGAGCAGGGGCTTTCGATGCACCACCCGATCGTAGCCCGCTGTGCGATGCTCTGCGTGGCCGAACTGGTGATCTTCGTTCGGCTTCGCAGACTTGGCCTCACTGCGTGGAGGCCGACTCCCGAGTCGGCCTCCTGGCGAGAGGAGAGCGCCGATGAGCGCGGACGAACGCACCGCCTACCGCACGTGTCCGCTCTGCGAGGCGACCTGCGGCCTCGAGATCACCCTGCGCGGCGATCGCGTGGTGCGCGTCCGCGGCGACGAAATGGATCCCTTCAGCCGCGGCTACGTGTGTCCCAAGGGCACGGCGCTCGGCGAGCTCCACCACGACCCCGACCGTCTGCGCCGCCCGCTCCTGCGCCGCGGCGGCGAGCGGCGAGAGGTCGGGTGGGCGGAGGCCTTCGCCGAGGTCGAGCGCGGGCTCGGGGCGGTGATCGCGGCGTCGGGCCGCGACGCGGTGGCGGTCTACCTCGGCAACCCGAACGTCCACAACCTCGCCGGAACGCTCTACCTGCGGCCGCTCCTGCGCGCGCTCGGCACCCGGAACGTCTACTCGGCGAGCACCGCAGACCAGATGCCCAAGCACGTCTCCTGCGGATACCTGTTCGGCAATCCCGACGCGATCCCCGTCCCCGATCTCGACCGCACCGACTACCTGCTCATGCTCGGGGCCAATCCGTGGGAGTCGAACGGGAGCCTCTGCACGGCGCCCGACTTCCCCGGACGGCTGCGCGCGCTGCGCCGGCGCGGGGGCCGCCTGGTCGTCGTCGATCCGCGCCGCACGCGCACCGCGCGCGAGGCCGACCTGCACCTGCCGATCCGACCCGGCAGCGACGCCCACCTGCTCCTCGCGCTCGCCCACGTGCTCTTCGCCGAGCGCCGGGTGGCGCTCGGCGATCTCGCGGGATCGGTCGCCGGACTCGCGGACGTCGAGGCACTGGTCGCCGCGTTCTCGCCCGAAGCAGCGGCGCGCGCGACGGGCATCGAGGCGGCCGCGATCCGCCAGCTCGCGCGCTCGCTCTCCGGCGCCGAGCGCGCGGCGGTGTACGGGCGCATCGGAACGCACACTGCGGAGTTCGGGACGCTGGCGTCCTGGGGCGTCGACCTCTTGAACGTGCTGACGGGCAATCTGGATCGGCCCGGCGGCGCGCTCTTCCCGAGGGCGCCGCACGCGCGACGCGCGGCGGGCGGCAGGCCGCCGCGCGGCTTCCAGACCGGGCGCTGGCGAAGCCGCGTGCGCGGCTGCCCGGAGGTGCGCGGCGAGCTCCCGGTCGCGACGCTCGCCGAGGAGATCGAGACGCCGGGGCAAGGACAGATCCGCGCCCTCGTCACCGTCGCCGGCAATCCGGTGCTCTCGGCGCCGAACGGCGCGCGCCTCGACGGCGCGCTCCCCTCGCTCGAGTTCATGGTGAGCGTCGACCCGTATTGCAACGAGACGACGCGCCACGCCGACGTGATCCTTCCGCCGCCGCCCCCGCTCGAGCGCAGCCACTACGACATGGCCTTCGGGACGCTCGCGGTGCGCCACGTCGCCAAGTGGTCGCCGCCCGCGCTGGCGAGCGGCGCGGTCTCGGAGAGCGAGATTCTGTCGCGGCTGGCGTTGATCGCGGCCGGTCAGGGCGCCGCAGCCGATCCGGCGGCCGTGGACGCGCTCCTGCTCGACGCGTTGATCGAGGCCGAGCGGAAGGCCCCCGGCTCGGCGATCGCCGGGCGCGACCCGGCCGCCGTGAAGGAGGCCCTCGCGGGGGACACGGGCGCGGACCGCATCGTCGACTTCCTGCTGCGCACGGGGCCCTGGGGCGATGGCTTCGCCGGAGGCGAGGGCCTCTCGCTCGCGCGACTCGCCGCGAATCCGCACGGCATCGACCTCGGCCCGCTCGAGCCGCGTCTCGCCGAGGTGCTGCGCACGCCCTCGGGAAAGATCGAGCTGGCGCCCCAGCCGATCGCGGAGGACGTGGCGCGCCTGCGCGCGGCGCTCGATCGCGGCACCGGCGGCGGCGCGCTCCTCCTGATCGGCCGCCGCGAGGTCCGCTCGAACAACTCGTGGATGCACAACGTGGGCTCGCTGGTCGCGGGGCGCGAGCGCTGCACGCTGCAGGTGCATCCCGAAGACGCCGCGGCGCGAGGCCTCACGGACGGCGGGCGCGCCCAGGTCGCGTCGCGGGTCGGGAAGCTCGCGGTTCTGGTCGAGGTGACCGCCGACGTGATGCCCGGCGTGGTGAGCCTGCCGCACGGCTGGGGCCACGACCGTCCCGGTGCAGAGCTCTCGGTCGCGCGCTGCCACGCCGGCGTGAGCGCCAACGGGCTCACGGACGATCAGGCGATCGACCCGCTCTCCGGCAACGCCGTCTTCAACGGCGTCCCGGTGCGGGTCGAGAGCCTGGGGTAGCGAAGGGCTAGAGCTCGCTCGAGCTCTTCACGATCCGGCCGACGATGCCGTAGGCGAGCGCTTCCTCGGGGCCCATCCAGAAGTTGCGGTCGGTGTCCTGGGCGACCTTCTCGAGGGGCTGCCCGGTCGCCTCGGCGATCACGCGGTTCAGCCGCTCGCGGGTGCGCAGCAGCTCCTCCGCCTCGATGCGGATGTCCGAGGCGCGCCCATAGCCGCCCCCGAGCGGCTGATGGATCATGAAGCGCGTATTCGGAAGCGAGTAGCGGTCGGCCTTCGGCACCGCGAGGTAGACGTGGACGCCGGCGCTCGCGACCCAGCCGGTGCCGACCATGCGCACGCGCGGCCGCACGAAGCGGACCATGTCGTGGATCGTGTCGCCGGCCTCGACGTGGCCGCCTTCCGAGTGGACGAAGACGGTGATGTCGGCGTCGGAGTCGGCCGCCATCGCGAGCAGCTGCGCCGAGACCTCCTGCGCGAGCTTCGAGGTGATCTCGCCGTTGATCAGGATGGTGCGCGCCTCGAGCAGCCGCTCGCCGACGCGCGGATGCATCGGGGCGATCGTGATCTGGCCCGGCGCGGGGTCCTTGTCCTGGGACGAGGCGCTCACGGTGCGGACCTCCCTCGCCGCGGAGACTAACGAGCTGGAGCGCGCGCCGGTAGACTGCCTCGCCCCGCGCGCAGCGAGGCGAAGCCGAGCGAAGTCCGGGAGCTAGGCATGAGCGTTCGGATGGAGGGCAGGGTGGCGCGCCGCCGCGACTGGGTCGGACTCGACGACGAGGCGCTCCTCGACGTGCGGCTCTGCGATCTCGGACTGCGCATCGCGGGGACCCGGCTGGCGCCGCGGCTCGCCCGCCTCGCTCGCGAGCTGCGGGCGGCGGGCGTGCGGCACTTCGAGCCCTACGCCTGGCTCTCGACCGGCTGGTTCACCCCGCACGGCACGACGGGGTTCGCAATCCCCTTCTACTTGGCGCACCCGAGGCTCGCGCGGCTCGAGCGCCGCATGATGGGCGAGGTCGAGGGGGACGGAGAGCGCGCCTGCATGCGCCTCCTGCGCCACGAGCTCGCGCACGCGCTCGACCACGCCTACCGCCTGCATCGCCGCCGCGGCTGGCGCGAGCAGTTCGGCCGCTTCGGCCAGCCGTACCGGGCGAGCTATCGACCGCGACTCGAGAGCCGGCGCTTCGTCGTGAACCTGCCGCACGGGTACGCCCAGAGCCATCCGGGCGAGGACTGGGCCGAGACCTTCGCGGTGTGGCTCGCGCCCGGATCGCGCTGGAGATCGCGCTACGAGGGCTGGCCGGCGCTGCACAAGCTGCGCTACGTGGACGAGCTGATGCGCGAGATCGCCGACCGGTCCCCGGTCGTCCGCACGCGCGAGCGCACCGACGCGCTGGCGCAGCTCCGCTTCCCGCTCCGCGAGCACTACCGCCGCAAGCGAGCGCGCCGCGAGCGGGTGCTCGCCGCGAGCGGCGCGGGGGAGTATCTGCGATGAAGAGGCTTCGGGTCTTGGTGCTGACGCACGAGGACCTCGTCCCACCCGACTCGCTCGAGGGCCACGAGGCGAGCGAGATCGAGCTCTGGCGCAAGGAGTACGACGTGGCGAGCGGCCTGCGCGAGCTCGGCCACGAGGTCCAGATCCTCGGCGTCTCGCACGACCTGACCCCGATCCGGCAGCACGTGGAGGGCTGGCAGCCGCACGTCGTCTTCCACCTGCTGATGGAGTTCCAGGACGTGGCCGTCTATCAGGCGCACGTCGCCAGCTATCTGGAGCTGCTGCGCGTGCCCTACGCGGGCTGCAACCCACGCGGGCTGCTGCTCGCCCGCGACAAGGCGCTCACCAAGAAGATCCTCCGCTACCACCGCATCGCGGCGCCAGCGTTCGCCGTGTTCGCCGCCGGCAGGGCGATCCGCGTGCCCAAGGATCTCGGATACCCACGCATCGTGAAGTCGGTCGACGAGGAGGCGTCGCTCGGCATCGCGCAGGCCTCGGTGGTGCACGACGCCGAGGCGCTGCGCGAGCGCGTCGCGTTCGTGCACCGCCGGCTCGCCACCGACGCGATCGCCGAGCAGTACATCCCGGGCCGCGAGCTCACGATCGGCGTGATCGGCAACGAGCGGCTGCAGACATTCCCGGTCTGGGAGATGTTCTTCGAGAAGCTGCCGGAGGGCAGCGAGCCGATCGCCACCGCGCGCGTGAAGTGGGACCTCGCCTACCAGCGCCGAGTCGGCATCGAGACCGGCGCAGCCGTCGATCTTCCCGCCGGCATGGCCGAGCACATCGCGCACCTCGCCCGGCGCACCTACCGCGCGCTCGGGCTCTCCGGCTACGCCCGCATCGATCTCCGCCTCGCGGACGACGGCCGCGCCTTCGTCATCGAGGCGAACCCCAACCCCGATCTGCGTCGCGACGAGGACTTCGCGGTGTCGGCCGCCGCCGCCGGAATCGACTTTCCGACGCTGCTTCAGCGCATCCTGAACCTCGGCCTGCGACACCGCTGGCCGTGGAGGGCAGCCCAGGCGTGATACGCTCCCGCCCCGTGCTCTCCGTCGACAGCGACGCGATCGATCGAGCCCCGGGCGCCGAGTGGCGCTGAGCTGTCCGGTCTGCGGCGGGCCGGCGGCGCCGCGCCTGCGCAAGGCCGGGGTCGAGATCCTGTTCTGCGGCGACTGCGGAGTCGGCTTCTGGCAGCCCGGCGCGGGCTTCGACGCCGCGTCGCTCTACGGCGCGCGCTACTTCGAGGGCCGCGACCTCGGGCCGGGATACGACGACTACGCGGCCCTCGAGTTCACGCTCCGACACAATTTTGCGCGGCGGCTGCGGGCGCTTGGGGCGCCGCCGGCGGGCGCGCGGCTCCTCGACCTCGGCCCCGCCTTCGGCTACGCGGTCGGCGAGGCGCGCCGGCTCGGCTGGTGGGCGACCGGGCTCGAGCTCTCGCGCGCCGCGGCGGCGCGCGCGGCGTCGGCGGCCGGCGCCGGCGGGATCGCGGTAGGCGACGCGCAGCGCGCGCCCTTCGCATCGGCGAGCTTCGACGCGGTGACGCTCTGGGACGTGCTCGAGCACCTCGCCGATCCCCACGCCGCGGTGGCCGAGGTCGCGCGGCTCCTGCGGCCGGGCGGGCGCATGGCGCTCTCGACCGGCGACGTCGGCAGCCTGGTGGCGCGCCTCTCGCGCGCGCGCTGGCATCTCTTCACGATCCCCGAGCACCTCTTCTTCTACAGCCGCGAGGGCCTGCGCCGGCTGCTCGCCGCGCACGGGCTGCGCGTCGAGCGCATGCGCGCCGAGGGGGCTCGCTACCCCGTCGGCTACCTCGTCGAGCGCCTCCGCAAGAGCCTGCTCGGCCGGGCCGGCCCGCGGTCGAGCCGCGGGCTGGTCGCGCGCTTCTCGGTGCCTGTGAACCTCTTCGACGTCGTGACCGTGTGCGCCGTGCGCGAGGCGGCGTGAAGATCGCCCGGCTCGTCGCGGTCGGCCTGGCGAGCGCGCTGCTCTGGCTCGCGATTGCGACGCGGCCCCACAATCCCACGCTCGAAGAGGCGCGCCCGCCCGCCGTGTACGACTTCTTCTCCTACTACCGCCCGAACGCGGCCTGGGCCTTCGGCCGCATGCGCCACGGCGAGCTGCCGCTGTGGAATCCGCTGCAGGGCTTCGGCGGTCCCTTCCTCGCGACGCTCCAGACGGGCGTGCTCTATCCGCCGAACGCCCTCCACCTGCTGCTGCCGACCCAGCCGGCGTTCGCCTGGCTCGCCTTCGCGCACCTCGCGCTCGCCGCCGTGCTCGCCGGAGGTCTCGCGCGGGCGCTCGGCGCGTGCGGCCTCGGCGCGGCCCTCGCGGGCATCCTCTACGCCGGCTCGATGCAGCTCTGGACCAGCGTCTGGTGGCCGCCCGTTCTCTACACCGCGGCGTGGGCGCCGGGCGTCCTGCTCGCAGTGGTGCGCGCCGCGGAGCGCCCCACCGTGCGGCGCGCGGCCCTGCTCGCGGGGGCGGTCGCGCTTCAGCTCCTGGCCGGCTGGCCGTACGTGGTGGCCATGACCGCGCTCGCCGCCGCCGCGCTCGGGGCCGCGGAGCTCGCGCACCTCTGGCTCCGGGAGCGTCGGCCGCCGCTTCGGGCCGGGATCGCGCTCGCGCTCGGCGCCGCGGCGGGGGCGGCGCTTGCCGCTCCGCAGCTCCTGCCCGCCCTCGAGCTGATGGCGCGCAGCGCGCGCGCCCTCGGCACGGTCTCAGAGGATCCGGCGCAGGCGATCGGCGCGATCCCCAGCCACGACCCCCGCTACTTCGCGCGGCTGCTCTGGAGCGAGGGCGTGAGCGACGGCGTCCCGGGGATCCTCGCGCCGCTCCTGGCGCTCGCGGCCGTGGCGCTCCCCGGTGCCGGTCGCGGGCGCGCCGCGGCGCTGCTCGGCGTCGGGCTGGCGGCGTTGGCCGCGTCGTTCCCTCAACATACCCCAGTGTATGGATGGCTGCGCCACCTCCCCGTCCTCGGCGACTTCCGCTTTCCGTTCCGCTACCGCCTCCTCACCACGCTCGCCCTCGCCGTGTGCGCGGGGGTTGGGCTCGCGCGTCTCGAGGGCCTCCGGGGGCGGGGCGGCCGCCAGCTCACGCTCGCCGTCGCGCTGCTCGCGGTGGCCGTCGAGGCGGTGCCGATGCAGCGCAGCCTCGGCCGCGCCGCGGACGCGTTCCCGCGCGACGAGCCCGACGCGAGCGCCCGCTACGCGCCGCAGCTCGCCCTGCTGCGCGGCGCCGGCGCCGAGCCCTTCCGCAGCTACTGGCGCATCTTCGGCGCCGACAAGCTCGGCGAGGGCGCGGGCATCCGCGTGACGCAGGACCTCGAGCCGCTCTCGCTCGCGACCACGGGCCGCTGGATGAGCTTCCTCGCGACGGGCGACGCCGGCACCGGCGAATGGCGCGCGCGGAGGTCGCGCCTTCCGCTCGGCGTCCCGTACTCGGGCAGCATCGTGCTGCCCGCCGATCCCGCGCGCGCGCCGCTCCTCGACCGCGCCTCGGTGCGCTACGCGACGGGCGACGCGCTCCCGGCCTGGATCACCGAAGGGTGGCGGCCCGCGGTCGCACAGAGCGCGGCGCCCCCGCTCTACGAGAACCCGCGGGCCCTGCCGCGCGCGCGGCGCGTCTCGCGGCTGCTCCCGCAGCCCGCCGAGCCCCAGGAGGCCCTCGCGCGGATCGCAGAGTCCGGCGCACGCGGGACCGCCTGGCTCGACCCGTTCCCCCGCGAAGCGGCCGATCTCGGGGACGCCGGGGTCGATCCGAGCGCGCGGACCGACATCGTGCTCGACGAGCCCGAGCGCGTCGTGATCCGAACGAGCGGCTCCGCGCCGGCCGCGCTGGTGCTCGCCGACGCGTGGTACCCGGGCTGGGAGGCGACACTCGACGGAGCGCCGGCGGCCATCGCGCTCGCGGACACCGCCTTTCGCGCGGTGATGGTTCCGGAGGGCGAGCACCGCGTGGAGATGCGCTACCGGCCTCGCTCGTTCCGGCTCGGAATCGCGTTCGCTGCGGCGGCTGCCGCGGCGCTGCTCGTCGCCGTCGGCGCGGGGCGTCGCTCCACCATTTAGTGATAGCCGAGCGCGCGGAGGCGCTCGAGCTCTTCGGGCGGGACGACGGGCGCCTGGCGGGGCGCGGGGGCGGCGCCGAGCGACGCGGCGAGCCGCTCGCGTCCCTCGCGGCCGCGCTCGGGCGCCGCCGCCAGCTGGTCGCGCGTCTCTCCCGGATCGGTCGCGAGGTCGTAGAGCTCCTCGTGGGAGGGCGGCGCGGCCGGGTCGAGGGGCGGCGCGCCGCTCGCTCCGGCCTGGTCGGCGGCGTAGCGCGCCTCGGGCGCCAGCCAGCGCTGGGCGGCGAGGTACTTCGCGTCGCCCCAGGTCACCGCGCGGGCCGGATTTCGGAACGGGATCAGCAGCTCGGCGATCTGGACGCGAGGGCCAACCTCCGGTGTCGCCGCGCCTGGGTCGAGGGAGAAGAGCGGCGCTCCGTCGAGCCGCGCGGAGGGCGCCGCGATGCCGAGCAGCCCGAGCAGCGACGGGACCACGTCCAGCGCCGACACGCGCGCCGCGACGCGCGCGGGCGCGAGCGCGCGCGGGGCGTAGAAGAGCAAGGGAACGCGGAGCGACTCCTCGTAGAGCGTCCAGCCGTGCTCCACCCACCCGTGCTCCAGGAACTCCTCCCCGTGATCGGCGGTCACCACGAGCAGCGTGCGATCGGCGAGGCCGAGCGCCTCGAGGCCGCCCACGAGCTGCGCGATCGCCGCGTCGGTGCCCGCGATCTCCGCGTCGTAGCGGAGCACCATCGCCTCGAAGCGCGCCTCCCCCGGCCCGAAGCCGCTCGCGCGCAGCGCGGAGAGGTTCGGCTCCACGTCGCGGTAGAGATCGAGATTCGGCGGCAGCTCGGCGCTCGTGAAGCGCCGCACGAGCTCCGGCGCGGGCTCGTAGGGCGCGTGCGGGTCGAGGTAGTGGAGATACATCGCGAAGCGCCGGCTCGCGTTGTCGCGGGCGAAGCGCAACGCGCGCTCGCTCAGCCTCGGGCCCTCGCCCGACACGTTCCAGCTGCTCGGCAGGTGCTGCACCTCGTCGAAGCCGCGCGTGAAGCCGGGATTGCGCAGCATCACGGTGTTGCTGAAGAAGCCCGTGCGGTAGCCCGCGGCGCGCAGGATCTCGCCGAGATGCGGCGCATCGGGGGCCGGCGCAGCGTTCCAGCCCGCGGCGCCGCCGTGCGACGGCAGCTGCCCCGTGAGCAGGGAGGCCACCGATTCGCGCGTGTAGGACGAGGCCGCGTGCGCCGCGTCGAAGACCACGCCGCGCGCCGCGAGCGTGTCGAGGAAGGGCGAGGTCTGCCGCGCGTAGCCCTCGAAGCCGAGGTGGTCGGCGCGCAGCGCGTCGATGTTGACCAGGACGAGGTTGAAGCCCGCGAGCGGGGCCGCCGGGACGCTCGGGCCGCGCCCGCAGGCCGCGAGGAAGAGCCCGCCCAGGAGCCCGAGCGCGATTCGAGCGGATCCGAGCCTTCGCATCCCGACTCCCTGTCGCAGCACTACTTCCCTGGCGATCGAACGAGGCCCGGCGCGGGCGGCGGCATGATATCCCGGCCGCGGGGACCGCCACCGCTAGACTGCGCCGCATGCCGGTTTCTTCGCGGCCGGGCGCGCCCTTCGACGACGTGCGCGTGCTCGACTTCTCGCAAGTGCTCGCCGGACCCTACGCGGGTCGTCTGTTCGCCGAGCTCGGCGCGGACGTGATCAAGGTCGAGGCGCCGGGGGGCGACCTCACGCGCGCGATCGCCCCCAAGCGCGATCGCGGGCAGTCTGGCCTGTACACGTGGGCGAACCTCGGCAAGCGGAACGTCTGCATCGACCTCCAGCGGCCGGAGGGCCGCGCGCTCGCGCTCGAGCTCGTGCGGCGTAGCCAGGTGGTGATCGAGAACTTCCGGCCCGGCGTCGCCGCGCGGCTCGGGATCGACTGGCAGGCCGTGCACGCGTCGAACCCGCGCGCGGTGATGGTCTCGGTGTCGGGTTTCGGCAGCGACTCCCCGATCGGCGCGTTCGCGCCGACCCTGCACGCCGCGACCGGGCTGATCGAGTACCAGGCCCGCAAGGCCGCGGCGCCCCGGATGGTCAACCTTCCCGATGCGTCCGCCGACGTGACGACCGCGCTCCACGCCATGATTGGGATCCTCGCGGCGCTGCGCGGAGCGGAGCGCACCGGGGTGGGCGAGCACCTCGAGCTCGCCATGTACGACGCGGTGTTGGCGAGCTATTCCGAGACTCCCTTCGAGCTTCTCGACCCGCCCGAGCTGCGCGAGGAGCCGCCTCCCTACGACGCCGGGAGGAACAGCCCCCTCGTGGTGGCGGGGCCCCCGCAGCACGTATGGGCGGAGCTGTCGCGGGCGTTCGGGATCGCCGATCCGGCGCCCGCCGGCGCCGAGCTGGCGGAGAAGGCGCGCCTGCGCCACGAGGCGCTCGAGCGCTGGATGGCCGCCCAGCCGAGCCTCGAGGCGCTGCTCCAGCGGCTCGAGGAGGCCGAGATCCCCTGCGCGCCGGTCGTCTCGTTGCGCGAGGCGCTCGAGGGGCCGCGGGGGCGGCGCCGCGGGCTGCTCGTGGAGGTCGACGATCGCCGGGGCGGCACCCGCCGTGCGACGCGGCTTCCGTACCGATTCTCGCGCTCCGAGGTCCGGGCGCGCCGCCCAGCGCCGCGGCGCGGCGAGCACAACGCCGAGGTGCTGCGCGACGTCCTCGGCCTCGACGAGTCGCGCATCGTGGCCTACGGCGCGGCGGGCGTGCTGCTCGCCGAGTAGGATTCGCGCGAAGGAGGCCGCCGATGTCCGCGCCGTACCGGCTCTTCGGGATCGAGCTCTCGCCCTACTCGGTGAAGGTGCGCTCGTACCTTCGCTACAAGAGGATCCCCCACGAGTGGGTGGTGCGTCACCTCGGCAACATGGCCGAGTTCCAGAAGCACGCGAAGCTCCCGCTGATCCCGCTCCTCCTCGCGCCCGACGGAAGCGCGATGCAGGACTCGACGCCGATCCTCGAGCACCTCGAGGCGCGCTTCCCCGAGCCCTCCATCCATCCGCCGGATCCCGCCGCCGCCTTCCTCTCTGCGCTGCTCGAGGAGTACGCCGACGAGTGGGGCAACAAGCCGATGTTCCACTACCGCTGGTGGTACGAGGCCGATCAGGACTCGGCGGCCCTGCGCATCGCGCGCTGGAACCTGACGGGCTCGGACGCGCCCGGTCCCGACGAGGCGGTGGCGAAGATGTCCGCGGCGCTCAAGGAACGCATGGTGCCGCGGCTCTCCTTCGTCGGCTCGAACGCGGGCACGCGGCCGGTGATCGAGGCCTCCTTCGAGCGGCTGGCGGCGTTGCTCGAGGCGCACCTCGCGCGGCGGCCGTTCGTGTTCGGGGGCCGGCCTGCGTTCGCCGACTTCGGACTCTGGGGCCAGCTCTACGAACTCTCGACCGATCCCACACCCGGCGCGCTCTTGCGCGCGCGCGCGCCGCGCGTGATGGCGTGGATCGGGCGGATGCTCGAACCGCGCGCCGAGGGCGGCTTCGAGGACCTCGACGCGCTCCTGCCGACGCTCGAGCCCATCCTGCGCGACGAGGTCGCGGGGCTGTTCCTCCCCTGGTCCACCGCCAACGCGATGGCGATCGCGGCGGGCGAGGGCGAGTTCACGGTGGATCTCGAGGGACGCCCGTTCGCGCAGCAGGCGCAGAAGTACCACGCCAAGTCGCTCGCGGCCCTGAGGGAGCGCCATCGCGCCGTCGCCGATCGCGCGCGCCTCGACCCGATCCTCGAGCGCACCGGCTGTCTCCGTTGGCTCCAATAGCAGCGTCTGGAGATGAAGCCCTTGCAAGCGCTCGCGGAGCGAGCGAATCGGCCTTCGGCCGATCGGCTTGCTGGGCTGCAGCGCGTCCTGCTGGGCTTCGCTCGCCTCCCGTTTGCTGACTTCGCTCGGCTTCGCGTCGCTGCGCGCGCCCGCTCGGCGCTTTCGGCTGCGCGCGCCCGCTTTGCGGGCGCTTGCAGGGGCTTCCCATTCAGACGCTGCGTGTCGCTTGGCGTCGCGGTCGCGCTGTTTGGATGCGTGGAGCTGATGGGCCCCGAGCCGCCGCCGGCCGATCCGCGCATGCTGCGGGGCACGATCGGCCCGGGCGCTGCGCGCCTCGTCTACGAGCTCGAGCTCGACCGCAGCGTGATCGACGCGTTCGCGGCGAATGGGCAGCCCGACTACGTGTGGGCGCCCTCGCCGTCGCAGCTCGTGCTGCTCTTCCTCTCCGCCGACAAGGCGGTCGAGCTCACCGGTCCGGTCGGCGCGCGCCGCCCGGTCCGTGCGGTCTCGCCGATTCCCGACGACTGGCTCGACATGACCGCGCCCGACGACCGCGACGAGGTTCGAGCGCGGCGCCTTCCGGGCGGCGCCAAGGCGAGGAGCGCGCGGCCGGGCTGGTGCGCGGTCGCGGGCGAGCCGTCGCCGCTCGCCGGGTGTCTCCAGAATGCAACTGCCAGCGCGCGCTGGCGCGAGCTGCGTCGCCGCGTCGACGTTCGCTGGCACCCCCCGTCCGTCGACCACGGCGGAGAGCGCGTGATCGTGCGCTTCCGCATCGACCCGAGCGGCGCCCTGGCCGACCGCTGCGTGTTCGGCGCGACAAGTCCGGCGGCCGCGCAGACCGTCCTCGAGGCCTTCGACGCCGCGTTTCCCGTGGCGCCGCTCACGGGCGACGCGGCCTGCCTGGCCGCGCCGCTGCTCGAGGCGCGCTTCGAGATCGAGACCAACTGACGGCGCGGAGCTCGCTCCGCCCCCGCGAGGCCGCGTGGTATGATGGCCGGGCACCTCGCCGGAGCCGCCCCGCAAGGCATGACCGCCACCTACGTCCGCCTCGATCCGCTCCTGGAGCCCGCTCTGGCCGACGAGATGGTTCGCCTGTGCGAGCGCTTCGGCAGCTACTCGACCTATGGGGCCGAGTCGGCTGCGGAGGAGGGCGGCAAGCGCCGCTTCGCCGCGGAGATTCCCGAGCGCTACGACGCGGCCATCCACTTCGTCCGCACCGGAGGGCGCTTCGGGCGCCGCGAGGACCCGGCGGTCCTCGCGGCGCGCACGAACTACTTCCGCGAGACCTACTTCTACGAGAAGCCGATCGCGCCGGGCATCGAGCCCTTCCTCGACCACGAGGGCCTCCGCAATGCGGCGCGCCGCGTGCACGGCCGCCCGCTGATCGTTCCCTCGATCGTCTACGCCAACCTCCTGCTGCCGGGCCAGGAGCTCGCGATCCACACCGACGTCCCGGAGTTCCGCGGCGCCAACCGCACCGTGTTGCCGCAGTGGCTCCTGGTGGTGATGCACCACTCCGGGCGCTTCGCCGCCTGGCGGCGCCCGATTGCGACGGCGGTCGCCTACTTCAACGACTGCGCCGGCGGCGAGTTCGCCTTCTACCCCGACGGCGCCGATGCGCCGCCCGCCGCGCTCCCCGTCCAGTTCAACACCGCCGTCGTGCTCGACACCGACAGCGTCTTCCACGGGGTCGATCGGGTGCGCGGGGAGGACGCGGTCCCGCCCTTCCGCCGCGACATGAAGCTCGCCTTCGAAGGCGGCGGAGTGTGGCGCCTGTTCGCGGGCGCGGACACGCTCGCGCGCTATCGCTGGGACCAGATCCGCTACTCGGTCTCGTGGAAGGCCTACTGCTACGAGGACGAGGCGGACCGCCGTCGCACCGAGCGGCACGAAGACGATCTCGGCCTCGAGCAGATCCTCGGCGAGCTCGAGAGCGATCTCCGCCGCCGCGGCCGGCTCTCGGGTCCACGCCCCGACGAGAACGAGTTCGCGCTTCGCCTGATCGAGGAATACGTCCGCTTCCCTCGGCCCGCAGCCGGGGCGGGCTGAGCCCGATCGCAGGCAGGAGATCTCGAGATGCCGAAGAGCCCGCCCGAGGGCATGCCCACCATCAGCCCCTACCTGTACTACGAGAACGTCGGCGCCGCGATCGACTGGCTCGCCAAGGTCTTCGGGCTCGAGAAGCGGCTGGTGATGCCGGGACCGGGCGGCTCGGTGATGCACGCCGAGCTCGAGACCGGAGCGGGGTTGGTGATGCTCGGAAAGGCCGACGCGGCGCACGGCAGCCGCAGCCCGCGCGCGGTGGGCGCCGTCACCCAGAGCCTCTACGTCTACGTTCCCGACGTCGACGCGCACTTCGCGCGCGCGCGCAGCGCCGGAGCCACGATCCTCTCCGAGCCCGTCGAGATGTTCTGGGGCGACAAGATCTACGCGGCCGCCGACCTCGAGGGCCATCGCTGGAGCTTTGCCCAGCACGTCCGCGAGGTGGCTCCCGAGGACATGAAGCCGCCCGGGAGCTGAATGAGCGGCGCGTGGGAGGAAGCCTACCTCCGCTTCGAGACCCGCGAGCAGGAGGTGCGCAAGTTCGCGCGGCGCTTCGCGCGGCTCGGCGCGCAGGGCTGGCCGCGCGACGCGCAGGTGGTCGAGCTGTTCTGCGGGCGCGGGGGCGCGCTCGTCGCGCTCGAGCGACTGGGCTTCACCCGGCTCGAGGGGATCGATCGCTCCGCCGCGCTGCTGTCCCACTACCGCGGCGCGGCGACCTGCCACGTCGCCGACTGCCGCGCGCTCCCGCTCGCGACGGCGTCGCGCGACGTCGCCGTCGTCCAGGGCGGGCTCCACCACCTCGAGGACGTCCCCGATCTCGAGCGCGCCCTCGACGAGATGCAGCGCATCCTGCGCCCGGGCGGCCGCGCGGTCGTGGTCGAGCCGTGGCTCACCCCGTTCCTCGAGCTCGTCCACACCGCCTGCCGGCTGCGCCCGCTGCGCCGGCTCGCTCCCAAGCTCGACGCGTTCGCGGCGATGACCGAGAACGAGCTCGAGACCTACATGCGCTGGCTCGGGCGGCCCGAGGAGATCCTCGCCGCCTTCGAGCGCCGCTTCGCGGTCGAGCTGCGGCGCATCGGATGGGGAAAGCTCTTCTTCGTCGGGCGCCGGCGCGAACGGAGCGGATGACGCCGTTCCCGGAGCGCGCGCTCGCCGCGGCCATCGCGGGGTTCGCGCTGCTGCGCCTGTTGGCGTTCGGCAGCGCCTTTCCGTTCTTCAACAACATCGACGAGCATCGCCACGTGGACGCGGTGCTCAAGTACGCGCGCGGCTACCGCCCCGGACGCGACGAAGCAAGGCTCGAGTCCCACACCGCCGAGCTGCTGGCGGAGTGGGGCTCTCCCGAATACCGGGCGGGTCCCGAGGCGTTTGCGAGCGGCCGCATCCCGCCGCCCGTCCCGGTCGACCGCATGGGGCCGCAGCGCCGGCTCCAGTACCAGCAGGAGGTCCGGCAGTACGGCGAGTGGGTGAGCATCCAGTCGCACGCCCCGCCGGTCTACTACTGGCTCGCCGGACGCTGGTACACGCTCGGGCGCGCGCTCGGGCTCGGCGGCGTGCGCGCGCTCTACTTCGTGCGCTGGCTCGACGCGCTCGGGCTCGCGGCCTTGGCGTACGCGAGCTGGCTCTTCCTGCGCCGCTGGTTCCCGGCGGACCCGCTCGTGCGGATCGGGGCGCCGCTCTTGGTGGCCGTCTACCCCAATGACTTCCTCTACGCGGTGAGCGACGACGTTCCCACCCCGCTCCTCGGCGGGCTCTTCTACCTCCTCCTGCTGCGCGCGACCGAGGCCCCCAGCGCCGCGCTCGGGTGGGCGCTCGCCGCGGGCGTCGCGGGCGCCCTCGCGCTCTTGACCAAGCTCACGGCGGCGGCCCTCCCGACTCTCGCGCTCCCGGTCGCGGTGGTCGCCCTCGCGCGCGCGTCGAGGGAGGGAGGTCTCGCGCGCGAGCTCCGGCGCTTTGCGCTGCTGGCGCTCGGCCTCGCGGTCCCCGACGGCGCGTGGCTCCTGCGCAACCTCCTCGTCGTGGGCGATGCGACGGGCATGCGCATCAAGAACGAGCGCATGGGGATCCACGCGACGGCAGCGAGCGACTGGGCCTCGCATCCGCTTTTCACGCC
>Ga0335082_10001111_pt1 | contig 28546 bp, 17 predicted proteins | sample Lox_Sample_41_FD_206718 | JGI IMG/M metagenome (GOLD analysis project Ga0335082, IMG submission 206718) | Soil microbial communities from Loxahatchee National Wildlife Refuge, Florida, United States - Lox_Sample_4.1 | ecosystem: Environmental > Terrestrial > Soil > Wetlands | place: USA... | reverse complement strand
GGAAGAAGGCGAACACGCTCGCGGCCGCCGCCAGCGCGAAGATCGGCGTCACCAGCCGGTGGAACGAGATGCCGGAGGCCTTCGCCGCCGTGATCTCCGAGTGCCGCGCCAGCGCGCCCACCGAGAAAACGGTGGCGAACAACACCGCCGCGGGGGTGATGAAGAACACCTGCTCGGGCACGCCGGCGAGGTACGCGAGGGCGACCCGCAGCACCGGCAGGTTCTTGCCGATGTAGCGGTCGACGTGGTCGGTGAGGTCGATGACGATCGTCAGCACCGGGAAGCCGAGCGCCGTGATCGCGAAGATCTTCACGAACTCGACCGTGAGGTAGCGGTCGAGCACCCGCACGCCGCGGATCACGGGCGCCGCTCGCCGCCGCGGCGCCGCAGCGCGGCCAGACGGTCCCGCCACCGCACGCCGCGGGCGGCCACGCGCTGGCGGTTGACCCGCAGGAAGAACACGAGCCCGATCGCCGTCATCACCAGGTTGGCGCTCCACATCGACCAGAACGGCGTCACGATCAGCGCGTCGGCCAGCGTCTCGCCGCCGATCAGGCCCACGTAGTAGAACCCGAAGATCAGCACGCTGGCGCCGATCACCAGGCCGACCCCGCCGCGGGGGAAGCGCAGCGCCACCGGGGCGCCGATCACGACGAACACCAGGCACGCGGCGGCGATCGCGAACTTCTTGTGGATCTCGATCTGGTAGCGCGCCGCCAGCTGCCGCAGCGCCGTCCGGCGCGCGTCGAGGTCCGCGAGCCGCAGGCGCAGCAGGCCGCCGGCGGAGTCGGCGGTCCGGTACGCGGCCACGGCCGACGGGGGCGGCGCCGCGGACGGACGCAGCTGCGGGAAGGCCGCGGGCCGCGGCGGCACGGGCTGCTGGGCGTGCGCGGCCTGCGGCCGCAGCAGCCGTCCCAGGCCGCCCAGGGCGCCGCAGTACAGCGCGGCGATCTCCAGCGAGTGGTCGGGACGGATCCCGACCGTGTCCCCCGGCGGCAGGAGCGGCACGCCGAGCAGGGTCCGCACGTCGTTGCCGAGCGTGGTCTCGCGTTCGCGCCGCAGGGCCGCGAGGGACCGCAGCTGGCGGCCGAGCTCGGTGCGCATCTCGCACACCGACATCTCCCGGTCGCCGCGGCCGATGTCCTCGCCCGTGCGCTCCAGCGTGTTGGAGATGCCGCGCTTGCGGACCAGGTCGGTGTGGAAGAACACCCGCCGGAAGACGGCGGGCTGGGTGCGGTCCTGGTCGTACACGTAGCCGTCGTACAGCGTCAGGAACAGGTCGGTGCGGGTCGCGTTGAACCGCATGTAGCCGCTGTCGGCGTAGATGGTGCGCCGGCGCTGGTCGCTGCTGAGGTCGTAGATCTGCACGTCCTTGAGCCGGTCGTTGGCCTGGTCGATGCGGCCGGACCGCAGGAAGAACTGCTGCGGGATGACCTCGTTGACCATCTGCTCCTTGAGCTCGAAGGTGGGCCGCTTGCGGGCGATGTCGACGAGCAGCGTCTTGAGCTTGTGGTTGGAGGGCGGCAGGACCTGGTCGATGAACACGAAGGCGACGACCGCGAGGCCGAGCGAAGCCAGCAGCACCGGCCGGACCATCGCGACCAGGTTCACCCCGCTGGCCCGGAGCGCGGTGATCTCGTTGTCGGCCCCCAGCCGCACGAACGCGTACAGCACCGCCACCAGCACCGCCATCGGCAGGGTCATGGCCACGATGAAGGGGACCGACAGGCCGAACACCTCCAAGATCACGCCCCACGGCAGGCCCTTGCCGACCAGCTGGCTGAACTGCCGGGCCACCTGGTTCAGCAGCATCAGCCCGGTCAGCGCGCCGAGGGCGAAGGCGAAGGGCGGCAGGTGCTCGCGGAGCAGGTAACGCGACAGCAGCTTCAAGGGTCTAAGTCCAGTCCCGATCGGGGTTGAGGGGCCTGTCGAACCGTCGTTATAATACCCCAAGCAGCCGCCCCGGAATACCACCGAAAGTGCGGGCGTACGTGACGCGCATTCCCGTCGCGATCACTCTTCTCGCCGTCCTCGCCGCCTCCAGAGTCCACGCGCAGCAGGCCGACTCGCTGCCGCGGCTGCGCCCGCCCCGGTTCCACGGCGACACGATTCACTTCCGCCTGCCCGCGGCGGCGGGGTACCTGGTCCCCGATCGCACGTTCCCGGCGGAGGCCGCCCGGCGCTGGGCGCGCGCGGTGCGGGACAGCGTGGCCGCGCTGGAGGCGGCGCGGTGGCGCTACGCCCTCGCCGGCGGCGACAGCACCGCGCTGTTCGGCATCCAGCCGCCGCCCTTCGCGGCGCCGGTCGCCGCGGCGCCGGAGAGCCCCTCGCGGCGGCTGAGCGTGCTGCAGCGCTACGCGGACCTGGGCATCGCGCTCAACGCGCGGTTCGAGCTGCGGTACGACCACCTCAAGAACCTGCGCTGCCAGCCGTCGGACGCGAGCCTGCTGTCCTCCGGCTGCACCTCGGCGGTGACGCCCCCCCGCCTGAACCCCCAGTTCAACGTGCGCACCGGGGGCATCATCGGCCAGCGCTTCCACGTCGACGTGGACTACGACTCGCAGCGCGAGTTCGACGCGTCCAACAACATCAAGGTGTTCTACCAGGGCCTGCAGGACGAGGTGCTGCAGCGCGTCGAGGTGGGCAATGTCACGTTCCGCGCGCCGGCGTCGCGCTTCATCACCGGCGGGATCCCGGCCAACAACTTCGGCTTCCAGGCCTCCGGCCAGCTCGGGCCGGTGGACTTCAGCGGGATCTACGCGCAGCAGCGCGGGAACGTGGTGAGCGGCCGGAGCTTCGTGGTGGGGCAGCAGACGCTGCAGCCCGTCGACCGGCAGGTGATGGACCGCGACTACGAGCCGAACCGGTTCTTCTTCGTGGTCGATCCCGCGACCCTGCCCGGCTACCCCGCCGTGGACGTGCTCAATCTGAACCTGGCGAACCTGCCGGCTGCGGACCGGGTGCTCCAGGTGCGGGTGTACCGGCGCCGCAGCACCGTCGGCGTGACGACGGCGCAGCAGAACTACGGGGGCATTCCCGCCGTGGCGCTGCGCCCCGACAGTCCGCAACGGGCCGGTCCGTTCGCGTGGGAGCTGCTGGTCGAGGGACGGGACTACTACCTGGACCCGTCGGGGCTGTGGCTCGGGCTCACCAACCAGCTGGACAACGGCGACTACCTGGCCGTTTCGTACATCACCGCCGCGGGCGAAACCGTCGGCACGTTTCCGGCGACCGCGCGCGCCGGCCGCGTGGACACGCTGCGCCTGATCAACGAGCCCCAGCGCGGACCCGACGCGCCGACCTTCCGCTACATGATGCGCAACGCGTACCGCGTGGGTGCCACCGGCACCGTGGTACGGGACGGGATGCAGCTGCGGATCCTGGTGGCGCAGTCCGAGCGGCCGGCGTCCGGCGCCGCCACCTTCGTGGCCCTCCTCGGGCTGGGACTGGCGACCGACCAGACCCAGTTCGACCAGTTCAACCGCCTGTTCCCGCGCTCGCGCGACCCGGCGGGCGGTGCGCCCCTGCGCGATTACTACGTCGTCTTTCCGAGCCTCACGCCGTTCGCCGACGCCACCGTGCTGCCGCCGACGTTCCGCAACGACTCCCTGTACCGGACGCCGAACTACCTGCTGCTGTCCCAGGGCCCGACCCCGCTGTACCAGCTGGCGCTCCACTACCAGGCGACCGGCGGCGACCAGTCCGGCACCCTGAACCTGGGGGCGGTGCAGCTGCGGCCGGGGAGCGAGCGGCTCACGGTGGGCGGTTCGACCCTGGTGCGGAACGTGGACTACACGATCAACTACGAGGTCGGCCAGGTCACGTTCCTGCACCCGGACTCGCTGTTCACGTCGCCCACCACCGTGAACGTCCAGTACGAGGAGCAGCCGGGCTTCGCGATCGCGCCGACCTCGATCTACGGGCTGCAGACCCGGTACGACTTCGGCGACCACGGCGCCGTCACCGTGCTCGGCATGCTGCAGCGGCAGTCCACCAACTTCACCCGGCCGACGCTGGGCTTCGAGCCGCAGTCCAACTTCATCGGCGGCGTCTCCGGCAACTTCCGGTTCGAGCCGATGGGCCTGACGCGCCTGTTGAACCGGCTGCCGCTGGTCAAGACCACGGCGCCCTCCCTGGTCACGCTGGACGCCGAGCTGGCGACCTCGCGGCCCTCGCCGAACCAGGTCGGGCAGGCCTGGGTGGAGACCTTCGAGGGCGAGGGCGGCCAGTTCCTGCCCCTGACCGAGAAATCGTGGCAGCTCGGGAGCCGGCCCGCGTCGGCGCACGGGCTCGCCGGCACCGGCGTCGACCCGGCGAACGGGTTCGAGGACGCCAACGCGGTGCCGCTGGTGTGGCAGAACCTGGTCCGCACCACGGGCGGCGGGTACCTGCAGTTCACCGCCCAGCAGATCGATCCCTCGGTCATCACCCAGGGCACCGGGGGCAGCTTCGAGAACGTGCTCTGGCTCACCCTCCACCCGGACACGCTGGGGGGACTCCCGGACCAGACGACCGGCCGGATACGCTGGAACCTGCCGCACACGCCGGGGCCGCGGTGGCGCTCGATCACGCTGCCGCTGTCGGCCACCGGGGTGGACCTCTCCCGCGTCGAGTACCTCGAGTTCTGGGTGTTCGAGGAGCGGCAAACCTACTCGGCGCGCAACCAGGGGGTGTCGCTGATCTTCGACTTCGGCCGCGTGTTCGAGGACGCGGCGTCGTTCGTGCCGACGAGCTTCACCGTCGGCCCGCAGGGGGACACGACCTACGTCGGCCGGCGGCGCATCGGCGAGGGGCACCTCCAGACGGAGCGCGACACGCTGACCAACTCGTGGAACGCGCTCACCGACGACAACGGCATCTTCGGCGCCGTCGCCGACAGCATCGTGAACACGACCGCGGGCACCGTGGAGCACAACCTGCCGCTGTGCACCTCGAGCGGAGCGGCCGGAGGGATTTTCGTGACCTACTGGGGCGATCCGCAGGCGCGCTGCTCGCGTCACAACGGCGTCCCCGACACCGGCGACCTGGACGGCGATGGGCACCTCGACACGCTGGTCGCCGCCGTGAACGAGAGCTACTTCCGCTACGTGTTCCACGTCGGCGACCAGAGCCGCTACTTCGTGCGCACCGGCGGTCCGACCAACGCGCAGAACCAGATCGACACGACGTTCGGCGTGTGGCGGCTGTACCGGATCCCGTTCCGCGCCGACACGTTCCAGGTCGGCGCGCCGGACGTCCACCAGATCCGCTCGCTGCGCCTGACCGTGGTCGCGCCGGAGGGGACGACCGACGCCTCCGCCTATCTGGCGCTGGCCCGGCTCCACCTGGTGGGCGCGCCGTGGGTCAAGCGCGCGGACAGCCCGATCCCGGGCATCGCGGGCAACGTCGGCACCGGCACGGGCGAGGTCGTGACCAGCATCGTCGGCACCACCAACTCCGACCTGGGCTACGTCTCGCCCCCCGGCGTGACCGACCAGGGCGCGACCCAGACCGGCCCGCTGGCGCTGGGCACGACCCAGATCAACGAGCAGTCCCTGCGGTTGATCGGGACCGGCGTCGCGGTGGGCCAGCGGGCGGAGGCCTACTTCCAGTTCCCGGAGGGGCAGCGGAACTTCCTGCGGTACCGGCAGCTGCACGTCTGGGCGCGGGGACGCGGCGCGGGCTGGGACAACGGCCAGCTGACCTTCTACATCAAGGTCGGCCAGGACGTCAACAACTTCTACCTGTTTCGCGGCACCGCCCGCACGACCACGTGGCTTCCGGACCTGGCGGTGGACTTCGCCCGCTGGCAGGCGATGCGCGCCGACATCGAGCGCCGCTTCCTGGCCGGCCAGCGGCCGTCGGGCGCCGCGTTCTGCGGCGGAGACACCCTGGCGTACGTCGAGTGCGACTCGGCGCGCAGCTACATCGTCCACGTGCGGGATCCGGGCGTCGCGCCACCCAACCTGGCCCAGGTGCGCGAGCTAGCCGTCGGCTTCGTGCGGGACTCGGGTTCGGCGGCCGACACCGCGGAGCTGTGGGTGGACGACATCCGCCTGTCGCAGGTGGTCAATACGCCGGGGTACGCGGGCGCCGTGAACCTGCAGGTCGTGGCGGCCGACGTGGCCACGATGAACCTGTCGCTGACGCGCCGCGACGCCCAGTTCCGCCAGCTCGGTGAGGATCCCAGCTACACGACCAGCAACCAGCTCGCCTTCAGCTCCGCGATCCGGCTCGAGCGGCTGGGCCTGGAGCGGCTGGGTCTGGCCGCGCCGCTGACCATCGCGATCAGCCGGTCCGGCGACGATCCCTACTACCTGAGCGGCACCGACGTGCAGGCGTCCGGGCTGATCGGGCTGCGCCGTCCGCAGAGCACGCTGGCGCAGTACAGCCTCGCGCTGCGTCGCTCGCGCCGTGGCGACCGGTGGTGGCAGCGCTGGCTGGTCGACAACCTCTCGCTGTCCACCGCGTTCACCACGGGAACCTCGACCACCCAGCTCGCCCAGAGCTCGGCACGGTCCGCGGCGGTCAACGCGGCGTACCAGGCGCTGCCCGGGGAGCAGAGCTTCCGGTACGTGCCGGCGTTCCTGGCGCGGCTGCTGCGGTCCATCCCGCTGCTCGGCCACGCGGATTGGCTGCGCGGCATGGAGACTTCGCGGCTGCGCTGGAGCCCCGCCTCGGTGCGGTTCGGGTTGGGCTATGCCCGCGCCAGCACGGACGCGGAGACGTACTCGGTGCCCATCGCGACCGTCAGCGACACGCTGGCGACCGCGGTGCGGGCCCGGCAGGCGTCACTGCGCGCCGAGGCTGCGATGGATCTTCGGCCCGTGTCGTCGCTGTCGATCGGTGCCGCTGTGGCGAGCACCCGGGACCTGAAGGACTACGGCGACAGCACCACCATGGGGGCCCTGACGCGCCAGCTGGGGCAGCGGTTCCTCGGGATCGGCATGGGGTTCGAGAACCAGCGCTCGCTGAACACCCGCCTCACCTACACCCCGAGCCTGTTCTCCTGGCTGCGGCCGCGGTTCAACACGACGTCGAGCTTCGGCCTCACCCGCGACCCCAACGGCGGCACGCCGGAGCGGGCGGTGGGCGACACGGCCGGGGCGTTCCGCCTGCCGACGGCGTTCGTCAATCAGCGCTCCACGGACCTGGGCGGGTCCGTGGACTTCTCGCGCGCCATGCGCGTGCTGTTCGGGGACTCGTCGCACCTGTTGCCCTGGCTGGACCGACTGGCGCCGCTGGACTTCACGAGTCACACCGACCTGCGCTCGCAGTTCTCCAGGGCGGGCGTCGACCCGTCGCTGAGCTACCAGCTCGGACTCGGGAGCGCCGACGGCTTCCGCGCGATCGACGGCCGGCTGGCCGTCGGCGCCTCCCGCATCCGGCAGTGGCGGCTCGGCTCGGCCTTGCGGCTCCCGCTGGGGCTGTCGGTCTCGGCCGGCTACACCAGCGGGACGCAGGTGACGTGGGCGGCGCGCGGCGCGGGCCAATCGGAGACCGACCAGACCAACACGACCTGGCCGGACCTGACGGGGCGGTGGAACTGGACCCCGAGTCAGAAGCTGATCCGGAAGGTGCTGAGCAGCATCAGCGCCTCGGCCTCCGTGCGGGTGGTGACGTCGAGCACGGTCCAGCCGCCGCTCGGCGTGGGGCTCGGCAGCGCCGAGGATACCGCCGGCTCGTTGAGGGCCACCAAGGACACGCGGTCGTGGCCGCTGTCCCTGTCGCTCATCTGGGCGGGGCACGTCGTCACCAGTTTCAGCCACAGCCTGACGCGATCGCTGTCCAATCAGGCGGGCAGCGTCACCCAGAACGACGCGACCGAAACGTCGGCGAGCATCGCGTTCTCGTTCCGAGCGCCCTACGAGCTGTTGCCGCTCAAGTCGGACATCCGCACCTCGTTCGGCTACAGTTCGAGCGGCTCCAAGGGCTGCATCAACCTGGTGGGCGCCGACGTCTGCCAGACGATCCTCGATGCCGGGCGCCAGCAGTTCAACTTCAGCATGGATACCGACATGCCGCCCAACGTGTCCGCGGGAATTTCGGTCGGGTACATCCTGACCAGCGACGCCTACCTCGACCGGAAGTTCGCCCAGCTCGTCCTCACCGCCTCGGTGAGCGTGAACTTCCAGGCCGGGCAGCCCCGGTGAGGCGCCTGGTGGTGGCCACCGCGGCCGCCGTCGGCGTCGCCTGCCAGGGCAGCCAGTCGGAGGCGCAACGCTTCGACGCCGCCCAGGCCATGAGCTGGGTGCGCTACCAGGTGGCGGCCGGCCCGCGGGCGCCGGGCCTGCCGGGGCACCAGGCGATTGCCGGGTGGCTGACGCGCGAGCTGCGGGCGCGGGCCGACAGCGTCGAGCTCCAGCCGTTCACCCACGTCACGGCCAGGGGCGACACCCTCCACCTGGTCAACATCCTGGCGCGGTTCCGGCCGGCCGACCCCACCCGGATCCTCTACCTCACCCACTGGGACACGCGCCCGGTCGCGGAGAATGATCCCGACCCCGCCAGGCGCGGGACGCCGATACCGGGGGCCAACGACGGCGCGTCCGGCACGGCGCTGCTCCTGGGCGTCGCCGACGCGCTCAAGCAGAGGCCCCCCGCGCTCGGCGTCGACCTGCTGTTCGTCGACGGCGAGGACTACGGGTCCTTCGAGCCGGAGGACAGCCTGAAGGACGTGCTGATCGGCGCGCGCTACTTCGCCAGGCACCTGCCGGCGGGCTACCGCCCGCTGTTCGCCGTGCTGTGGGACATGATCGGCGGGCGCAACCAGGTGATCAACCAGGAGGGCTACTCGCTCGAGCGGGCGCCGGAGATCGTGGACCGGGTCTGGAGCACGGCCGCGGAGCTGCACCTCGGCGCGATGTTCCGGCCGGTCAACGGCGGCGGGATCGTGGACGACCACGTGCCCCTCCAGGAAGCCGGCATCCGCGCGATCGACGTGATCGGCTTCGAGAACTACCGCGCCTGGCATCACACCCTGCAGGACACGCCCGACAAGGTGTCGGAGGCCTCGCTCGCCGGCATCGGGCGCCTGGCGCTCGCGCTGCTGCACTGATTCGCTCCGCGCCGCGCTCGCGCGGTGCCGACGCGCGCACCTCCCCGGGTCATCTTGCCCGCGTGTTCACGCACGACGAGCGGCGCGCCCTGGTGTTCCTGGCGGCAGTGACGGCGGCGGGCGCGGCGTTCCGGGCGCTGCGGCCGGGCGAGCAGGCGCAGGCCGGATGGTCGGCCGTGGCGCCGGCGCTCCAGGGCGGGGACGTGGTGCGCCAGGCGGCGCGGTCGAAGCGCGCGGAAGCGATGACGCGGCCGCTGGCGGACGGGGAGCGCGTGGACGTGGATCGCGCGAGCGTGGAGGAGCTGGACAGGCTCCCGCGCGTCGGTCCCGCGCTGGCGCGGCGCATCGTCGCGGAGCGCGAGGCGCACGGACCGTTCGGGTCGCTCGACGGCCTGGGTCGCGTGCCCGGCGTCGGCCCGCGCCTGCTGCAGGGTCTGGAGCCTCACGTCTCGTTCGGCGGCGTCGCCGCCGCGCGGTCCGCTCCGGCCGGAGCGGCCGCAGGCGGGTGGCCGGCCGCGGGCTGGACCGCGGGAACGGCGGCATCGCCCGCGAGGCGGGCGGCCCGCGACCCGGCGACGGCACTGTGGGTCGCCACGTCGGCGGCGAGGCCGGCGGCTGGCGCGCCGGGGGGCGGCGGCTGCGCGCGCGCACCCGATCTCAACCGCGCGACGGCGGCGGAGCTCGTGTGTCTGCCGGGCATCGGGGCGGTGCTGGCGGAGCGGATCGTGGCCGAGCGGACCGCGCACGGTCCGTACCGCGACGTTGGCGATCTGGCGCGGGTTCGGGGCCTCGGACGAACCCGCGCGGAGCGGCTCCGTGGCCTCGTCACAATCCCTTGACAGGGGGGGGAGCGCCGGTACTATTCCCCTCTGATCCCGTGGTTTAGCGCGGTTTCCCCGAATCCACTCGGCTCATCTACCATGCCGGCACCCCTGGCGGCCACTGGCGATCGTCTCGGCGACCTGCTGATTCGCGAAGGCCTGATCACGAAGGACCAGCTCTCCAAGGCCCTCTCGGAGCAGAAGTCGAACGGCCAGCGTCTCGGCTACAACCTGGTCAAGATGGGGTTCGTGCAGGAGACCGAGATCACCAAGATGCTCGCCCGCCAGTACCGGATGCCGGCCGTGGACCTGGCGCGCTTCGAGGCCGACCCCAAGATCCTCAAGCTGGTGCCCGCCGACGTGGCGCTGAAGCATCTGGTGCTGCCGCTGAAGCGCGAGGGCCGGACGCTGACGGTGGCGATGGCGGATCCGACCAACCTCAGCGTCCTCGACGACCTCAAGTTCGTCACCCGCTACGACATCTTCCCGGTCATCGCCGGCGAGTACACGCTGCGGACCGCGCTGGACAAGTACTACGAGCAGGTGGACGCGCAGCTCGACACGCTGCTCAAGGACATGGAGGAGGAAGGCGCCGAGGGCGAGCTGGAGGTGGTCGCCCAGCAGGAGGAGGACGAGCAGCAGGGCGCGGCGACCGCCGACGACGCGCCGGTGGTGAAGCTGATCAACGCCATCCTCACCGACGCCGTGAAGCGCGGCGCGTCCGACATCCACATCGAGCCGTTCGAGCACGAGATGCGGGTGCGCTACCGGATCGACGGCGCGCTCCAGGAAGTGATGAAGCCGCCGCTCAAGCTGAAGGCGGCGCTCACCAGCCGCATCAAGATCATGTCGGCGCTGAACATCGCCGAGCGCCGGGTGCCGCAGGACGGCCGCATCAAGCTGAAGATGGGCAAGCGGGTGATCGACTACCGCGTGTCGACGCTCCCGGTGCTGTTCGGGGAGAAGATCGTGCTGCGGATCCTCGACAAGGGGAACCTGACGCTCGACCTGTCCAAGTTCGGGTTCGAGCCGAAGGCCGAGTCGGACCTGCTCAAGGCGATCCTCAACCCGTACGGCATGGTCCTGGTGACGGGGCCGACCGGCTCGGGCAAGACCACGACGCTCTACTCGGCGCTGTCGCGGATCAACACGATGGAAGTCAACATCATGACCGCCGAGGACCCGGTCGAGTACAACCTGATGGGGATCAACCAGGTCCTGGTCCGCAACGAGGTGGGGATGACGTTCGCGGCGGCGCTGCGGGCGTTCCTGCGCCAGGACCCGAACATCATCATGGTGGGGGAGATCCGGGACATCGAGACGGGCGGCATCGCGATCAAGGCGGCGCTCACGGGCCACCTGGTCCTGTCCACCCTGCACACCAACGACGCGCCCTCGACGATCACCCGCATGGTGGACATGGGGATCGAGCCGTTCAACGTGGCCTCCGCGGTGAACATCATCGTGGCGCAGCGGCTGGTGCGGCGCATCTGCAGCAACTGCAAGACCGAGCACCGCTACGCGCCGGAGGAGCTGAAGGCGCTCGGCGGGGACACGCAGGAGTTCGCCGGGATCACCTTCTACAAGGGCACCGGCTGCGAGCAGTGCGGCGGGATCGGCTACAAGGGCCGCGCGGGCCTGTACGAGGTCATGTCGCTCAGCGCCGAGCTGCGGCGCATGATCCTCAAGGGCGCGTCCAGCACCGAGCTGCAGGAGCAGGCGGTCAGGGAAGGCATGCTGACGCTGCGCATGGACGGCCTGGTCAAGATCAAGAAGGGCATCACCACCCTGGAAGAAGTGGTCAAGGAAACGGCGGCGGCCTAGACCGTGACGGCACCAGCGCATCCCCAGGCGGCGCCCAGCGCCTTCAACCTCCGCGCCCTGCTCGAGGAGATGATCGAGCAGGACGCCTCCGATCTCCACATCACCGCCGGCGAGCGGCCCAAGCTGCGGGTGGACGGCGAGATCACCAACAGCCGGGTCGAGGCGATCCTGAATCCCAAGGACACGCTGCAGCTGGCGTACTCGATCCTCACCGAGCAGCAGAAGAAGCGGTTCGAGACCGAGGACGAGCTGGACTTCTCGTTCGGCATCCAGAACCTGGCGCGGTTCCGCGGCAACGCCTTCAAGCAGCGCGGCTGCGTGTCGCTGGTGATCCGCCAGATCCCGTTCCAGGTCAAGACCTTCGAGCAGCTGCAGCTGCCGGCCATCGTGGCCAAGCTCGCCGAGAAGCCGCGCGGCCTGGTGCTGGTCACCGGGCCGACCGGGTCGGGCAAGTCCACCACGCTGGCGGCGATGGTGGACAAGATCAACCGCGAGTGGCGGGGGCACATCATCACGGTGGAGGACCCGATCGAGTTCATCCACCGCCACCAGCAGTGCATCGTGAACCAGCGCGAGGTGGGCACCGACACGAAGTCGTTCGCGAGCGCGCTGAAGTACGCGTTGCGCGAGGACCCGGACGTGGTGCTGATCGGCGAGATGCGGGACCTGGAGACGATCCAGGCGGGCCTCACGATCGCGGAGACCGGGCACCTGGCCTTCGCCACGCTGCACACCAACTCGGCCGCGGAGACGATCAACCGCATCATCGACGTGTTTCCATCGCACCAGCAGTCGCAGGTGCGGGCGCAGCTGGCGTTCGTGCTCGAGGGCATCGTCACCCAGACCCTGCTGCCGAAGGCGAAGGGCCGCGGCCGGGTGATGGCGTGCGAGATCCTGGTCGCCACGCCGGCGATCCGGGCGCTGATCCGCGACGACAAGGTCCACCAGATCCAGTCGTCGATGCAGGCCGGCAAGAAGCACGGCATGCAGACGCTCAACGATTCGCTCTACCAGCTGTACATGAACCGCGAGGTGGCGCTGGACGAGTGCCTGCGGGTCTCGGGCGAGCCGAACGAGTTCCTGCGCATGATCGGCGAGCCGGTGCCTGCGGACGAGGACAAGTCGGTGGCGCCGAAGGACCGGCCCCTCACGGGCGGGCTGAAGCGATGACCGCGCCACGACCAGTCGGAGCGCGACCCATGGACGTTCGCGCCGCCCGCCGGGATCCCGGTGCCCTGCCGGGAGTCCCCGCGCGCACAGGAGGCTGACCGATGCCGGTATTCAACTACACCGCCAGGACGCTGACCGGGGAGCTGCAGTCGGGCACCATCGACCTGCCGAGCCACGACGACGTCGTCCAGCACCTGCGCAAGAACCGGATGATCGTGGTGAAGGTCCAGCAGGCGCCGCGCGAGATCAAGCTGTCGTTCGGCAAGGGGATCAGCACCCGCGACATCGTCATCTTCACCCGCCAGTTCGCCACCATGATCAACTCGGGCCTGCCGCTGGTGCAGGCCCTCGACATCCTCTCGGAGCAGACCGAGAACAAGGCCCTGAAGGATGTCACCCGGGCCGTGGTCTACGACGTGGAGAGCGGTCACACCCTGGCCGACGCCCTCCGCAAGCACCCCAAGGCGTTCTCGGAGCTGTACGTCAACATGGTGGCCGCGGGCGAGGCCGGCGGCATCCTGGACACCATTCTGCTCCGGCTCGCGACCTTCATGGAGAAGAACGACGCGCTGGTGCGGAAGGTGAAGGGCGCGGCCATCTACCCGGCGGTCATCTTCTCGGTCGCCATCCTCGCCGTCATCGTGCTGCTGGTGTTCGTGATCCCGGTGTTCCGCAGCATGTTCGCCGACGTGAAGATGGAGCTGCCGCTGCCCACCCGGATCGTGATCGGCCTGTCGGACTTCGTGAAGCACTTCTGGTGGCTGCTGGGCGGTGCCATCGCGCTCGTCGTGTTCGCGGTGCGGCGCTACTACGCGACGCCCGCCGGACGGCTCAACCTGGACCGCATCATGCTGGCGATGCCGGTCCTCGGCGACGTCATCCGCAAGTCGGCCGTCTCGCGCTTCACCCGCACCCTCGGCACCTTGATCGCGTCGGGCGTGTCGATCCTCGACGGGCTCGAGATCACCGCCAAGACGGCGGGCAACCGGGTGATCCACGACGCGGTCATGGAGTCGCGGGCGTCGATCGCCGGCGGCGAGACCATCGCGGCCCCGCTCCAGAAGTCGAAGGTCTTCCCGCCCATGGTGATCTCGATGATCGCCGTCGGCGAGCAGACCGGCGGCCTGGACGAGATGCTGAGCAAGATCGCCGACTTCTACGACGAGGAAGTCGACGCGGCCGTCGAAGCCCTGCTCTCCCTGATGGAGCCGGTGATGATCGTGCTGCTGGGCGTGGTCGTCGGCGGCATGATCGTGGCGATGTACCTGCCCATCTTCGGCATGATCGGAGCGGTGCAGTAAGCCCGGCTGCCGGTTGCCGGACGGCAAGTACGGAAGTGGTTACCAGCTGTGAAGCAGACGGGGGCCAGACCAGTCGTCGGTAGTGACCACTGGGCTGGCCCCCGATAGCTTGCGTCTGGTAACCACTTCCTCCTTGCCGTCCGGCTGCTGTCCTGCTCACCGGCATTCTTGCATTCTGCAATACTCCCCCTACTTTGGGGCCGTGACCGCCGCCACGCCGCCGTCGCAGGCCGCGCGCCCATCGCGCGGGGTCGTGCCGCCCGTCCGGACCCTGCTGCAGTGGTTGTACATCGGCCGCGTCTCCGTGGCCCTGGCCGTGTTCCTCGCGGCCGCCTTCGCCTGGTGGCGCTCCGACCTCACGGCCCTGCTGGTGGCCTCGGTCTCGGTCACGCTGGCGCTGGCCGTGACCGCCCTGTCGTTCTGGTATACGCACGTCCGCCTCCGCGACTTCGGCCAGGCCGGCCTCTACGGGCAGGCGGTGTTCGACGTCGGGCTGGTCACGGCGGTCTCCCACATCAGCGGGCCGTACTCCTACTTCGCCGCCCTCTACATCCTGGTCATCGCCCTCTACACGGTGCTGATGCCGCTGGCCAACGGCCTGCTGGTGGCGCTGCTGGCGGGCATCGTCTACACCGCGGACGTGATCGTGGGAGGCGAGCTGACGGCGGCCGCGCTGCTGCAGGTCGCGGTGTTCTGGCTGGTGGCGGGGGCGACCGGGTACCTGGCGAGCCGGGTGCGGGTGGCCGGCGCCGCGCACCAGACGCTGGAGGCCGAGCTGCGGCGGGTGCGGCTCCAGGCGGCGGACATCCTGCGGCACATCGGCGCCGGGGTGATCACGATCGAGGGCGACGGGACCCTGGTCTACGCGAATCCGACCGCGGAGGTGCTGCTCGGCCTGCCGCTCACCGAGCTGCTGGGCCAGCCGGTGCTGGAGCGGATGGACCAGGTGGCGCCGACCCTGGCCGACGCGATCCGGCGGACTGCGCGCGAAGGCCGGCGCGTGGTCCGGACCGAGGCGGAGGTCGCCGGCAACGGCCGCACGTTTCCGGTGGGTTTCACGACCACGGCGGTGCGCGCGGCCGAGGGTGTGGCGCCGTCGGCCACCGTGATCTTCCAGGACATCTCGGACGCGCGGCGGGTGGAGGCGCTGCGGCTCAGGGCCGAGCGCCTGGAGGCGGTGGCCGAGATCTCGGCCTCGCTCGCGCACGAGATCAAGAACCCCCTGGCGTCGATCCGCAGCGCGGTGGTGCAGTTGTCGCGCCGCGCGGTGCCCGGCGCGGACGAGCGGGTGCTGGCGGGCCTGATCGTGCGCGAGAGCGACCGGCTGGCGGCGCTGCTCACCGAGTTCCTGGACTTCTCCCGGGTGCGGGTGACCCGCTCGGCGCGGCTCGACCTGGTGGCGGTGGCCGAGCACGGCATCCGGCTGGCGCGCCAGCACCCCGACTGCTCGCCGGTCGCCACCATCACGCTGGATGCGGCCGACGGGCCGGTCATGGTCGAGGGCGACGAGGACCTGCTGCACCGGGTGGTGTTCAACCTGGTGCTCAACGCGGTGCAGGCCGCCCCCGGTGCGGCCCCGGTCCGGGTCCGGGTCGCGCCGGCGGCTCCCGGCGACCTGCCGGGCGGGGTGACGATGGAAACGCCGCGCCTGCTGGCGGTGAGCGACGCGGGGCCCGGCGTCGCGCCCGAGGTCCTGCCGCGGCTGTTCGAGCCGTTCGTCACCGGCCGGGTCGGCGGCACGGGGCTCGGGCTGGCCATCGTGCAGCGCGCGGTGCTGGCGCACCGCGGCCTCATCTTCTGCGACTCGGTGCGCGGGCGCGGCACCACTTTCACCGTGTTCCTGCCGGCGCGGTTCGACGCGGAGGACAGCGCGTGAGCGAACGGCCTTCGGTGCTGATCGTGGACGACGAGTCGGCGATTCTCGACACGCTCCGCATCCTGTTCAAGAGCGAGGGCTTCGAGGTCGCGGTCGCGCAGGGCGGGCCGGCCGGACTCGAGGCGCTGCAGCGGCAGGTGCCCGACCTCGTCCTCACGGACATCCGCATGCCCACGGTCAACGGCATCGACGTCCTCAGCGCCGCGCGCGGGCGCGACGCCGACGTGCCCGTGGTGCTGATGACGGCGCAGGCCGAGTTGAAGACGGCGATCGAGGCCATCAACCGCGGCGCCTTCCACTACATCCAGAAGCCGTTCGACAACGACGAGCTGGTCGCGATCTGCCGGCGGGCCCTCGAGCACCGCAAGCTCAAGGCCGAGAACCGGGTGCTGAAGCAGGAGATCCAGCGTCGCGGGGGCGCCCCGGTCGCGAAGCCGATCGGCGCGTCCAAGGTCTTTCGCGACCTGCTGCGCATGGCGGAGACGGTGGCGCCCACCGACAGCACCGTCCTGATCCAGGGCGAGAGCGGCACCGGCAAGGAGGTCGTGGCGCGCTACATCCACGCGCTGTCGGGCCGGTCGCGCGCCGCGTTCTTTTCGATCAACTGCGGCGCGCTGCCCGAGGGGATCCTCGAGTCGGAGCTGTTCGGGCACGTGAGGGGCTCGTTCACCGGCGCGGTGCGCGACCACGAGGGCCTGTTCGCCGCCGCGGCCGGCGGCTCGTTCTTCCTGGACGAGATCGGCGAGACCACGCCCGCCACGCAGGTGAAGCTGCTGCGGGTGCTGCAGGAGCGCGAGGCGATTCCGGTGGGCGGCACCCAGCCGGTGCCGGTCGACGTGCGGGTCATCGCGGCGACCAACCGGGACCTCGAGGACGACATGAAGAAGGGCCGGTTCCGCTCCGACCTCTACTACCGGCTCAACGTCATCGCGCTCCACCTGCCGCCGCTGCGCGACCGCCGCGACGACATTCCGCTGCTGGCGGACGCCTTCATGCGTCGCATGGCGGCCGAGCGCGGCGAGCCGCCCCGGACCCTCGGCCCCGACGTGATGGAGGCGATCCTGGCGTACGAGTGGCCGGGCAACGTGCGCGAGCTGGAGAACGCGCTGGAGCGCGCGTTCACGCTGAGCAAGGGCGAGCTGATCGGGGCGCAGGGGCTGCCGGCGCGGGTCACCGAGCAGCGCGCCCCCTCCCTGGTGGCCGAGCGCCCCGCCGACAACCCGACGCTCGACGTGGTGGAGCGTGCCTACGTGCTGTGGGTGCTGCAGCGCGAGGGCGGCAACAAGAGCCGGGCGGCGGAGGTGCTGGGCATCGACCCCTCGACGCTGTACCGGAAGCTGGCGCGGTACGAAGAGTCCCCGTGACGGCGCCCCGGTGAGGGCGCGCGCCGCGTGGGCGGCCGCCGCGGCGCTCGCCGTCGGGGCGGTCGTCGCGCTCAACCTCACGCCCGCCCTGGTCGGCGTGTTCTACGACGACGGGATCTACCTGGCGCTGGCCAAGTCCCTCGCCGAGGGGCACGGCTACCGGCTGCTCTACCTGCCCGGCGCGCCCGCGGCCGTGCACTACCCGTTCCTCTATCCGCTGTTCCTCGCCGCGTTGTGGAAGGTGGCGCCGGCATTCCCCCGCGGCGTGGTGGTGTTCAAGGCGGCCAACGCCGTGCTGCTGGGCCTCGGCGCCGGGCTGCTGGTGCTGTACCTCGCCGGACGCACGACGGCGCGGCCGTGGCGGCTCGCGGTGCTGGTCGCCGCGGCGGCCACCGCGCTGCCGCTCGTGACCGTCGCCACCGTGCTGTTCGCGGAGCCGCTGTTCCTGGTGGCGCTGGTGGCGGCGTGCTGGGCGGGAGACGCGGCGCGCGACGCGGAGAGCCGGCGCAGCGCCTGGCGGCTCGCCGGCCTGGCGGGGGTGCTGGCGGGCGTGGCCGCGCTGGTGCGCTCGCTGGGCGTCACGGCGGTCGTCGCGATCCCGCTGTCGCTGGCCCTCGCGCGCCGGCCGCGGGCCGCGCTGGTCGCGCTCGGCGCGTCCGCGCTGTGCCTGGCGCCGTGGCTGCTGTGGACGGCGCGCCACCGCGGCGACGTCGACCCCGCGCTGCTGGCGGGCTACGGGACCTACGGCCAGCTGCTGGCGCAGGCGGGCTGGGCCGCGCTCTCGCCGGCGAACGTCGGCGACCTGCTGAGGCCGATCGGGGCGGTGGCGCTGGCGCCGTTCCACGGGTGGCTGCGGTTCTTCCTCGGCGTGCCCGCCCTCGCCCTGGTGGTGGCCGGCTTGGGTCCGCTGGTGCGGCGGGCCGGCGCGCTCGGCTGGACCCTCGTGGCCTACGGCGCCGTGGTGCTGGTCTGGCCCTACGGGCCGGACCGATTCGTGTGGACCGCGTGGCCGTTCCTGGCCATCGCGTTCTTCGCCGGCGCGATGCAGGTCGCCGGGCGCGCCGGGTCCGCGGCCCCGGCCCTCCGTGCGGCCGGTCGCTGGGCCGTGGCCGTGACCGTCGTGGCGGTCGTCGCCGGGTACGGCTTCTACCAGGTCCGGGGGTACGTCCGGGGCGACGCGACCGCGCTCGGGCGCGGGATCTCCGCCACCGTCTCGGAGCTGCTGCCGTGGGTGCGCGACCACACGCCGCCGGATGCGGTGGTGGCGGGGGAGGACGAGGCGCTGCTGTGGCTCTACACCGGCCGCCGCGCCGTTCCGTCGTACGTGTGGCGCTACCGCGGGCGCGAGGACGTGAGCCTCGGCCCGGACTCGCTCAAGGCCTGGCTCGACCGGGCCCAGGTCAGCTACGTGCTGCTGGGCAGCGCCGGATCGGACGCCGCGCCGACGCTCAGCGCGCTGCTGGGGCGCTACCCGGGGTACCTGCACGTGGCGCAGCTGTGGCCGCCGCCCGCGAGCGCGATGGCGTTCGCCGTCGACCGGAGCGGCACGGCCCCCGCGCCGGCGGGTGTCGCCCGGTGAACGGCGCGCGGCCCGAGGTCTCCGTCGTCATGCCCTGCCTCAACGAGGCCGCGACGGTGGCGCGGTGCGTCGCGAAGGCGCGGCAGGCCATGGAGCAGGCCGGGCTCGCGGGCGAGGTGGTCGTCGCCGACAACGGCTCCGAGGACGGCTCGCCCGCGCTGGCCCAGGCCGCGGGCGCGCGCGTGATCGCGGCCCCGGTGCGCGGCTACGGCGCCGCGTACCTCGCCGGACTCGAGGCGGCGCGCGGCACCCTGCTGGTCCTGGGCGACGCGGACGACACCTACGACTTCGGCGCGGTGCCGGAGTTCGTCGCCGCCCTCCGGGCGGGCAACGACGTCGTGCTCGGCTCGCGGTTCCGGGGACGCATCCTCCCGGGCGCGATGCCGTGGCTGCACCGCTACGTCGGCAACCCGGTGCTCTCCGGCATCCTGAGCCTGTTCTTCGGCCGCCGCGTGTCGGACGCCCACTGCGGCCTGCGGGCGATGACCCGGGAGGCGGGCGAGCGGATGCGCCTGCGCGCCAGCGGCATGGAGTTCGCCTCCGAGATGGTCGCGCTGGCGCTGCGCCACGGCCTCGCGGTCGCCGAGATCCCGATCACCTACTACCCGCGCAGCGGCGAGTCCAAGCTGCGGAGCTTCCGCGACGGGTGGCGGCACCTGCGGTTCATGCTGCTCCTCTCGCCGACGCCGCTGTTCCTGGTGCCGGGGCTCGCCGCGCTGGTGGTGGGGCTGGCGGCCCTGCTGGCGCTGCTGCCCGGGCCGCTCCGGGTCGGCGGGCTGCTGTTCGACTACCACTTCATGTTCGTGGCCAGCGCCGTGGCCGTCCTCGGCGTGCAGCTCGTGGTGCTGGGCCTGGCGGCGAAGTCGTACGCTGGCGGCGCGCTCGCCGTCCGCGGCGACCGGTGGGTGGCGTGGCTGGACCGCCACTTCACGCTGGAGCGCGGCCTGCTGGTGGGCCTGGGACTGGCCGCGGCGGGGCTCGGCATCAACGCCTGGATCCTCGAGAGCTGGCTCGGTGCGGGGCGCGGGCAGCTGTTCGCCGTCCGCCCCGCGCTGCTCGGGCTCAGCCTCATCGTGGTCGGCGCCCAGGTGGTCTTCGGGTCGTTCTTCATCAGCGTGCTGCGCGACGACCCGCGCCGGTGACACCCGGCTGGAGTCGGGAACGTGCGGGCGGCGCGAAGACCGCGACGGATCCGGTGCGCGTCGGGTTGGTGCGGTGATACTCGGCTCGGGTCGGGAACGTGCGGGCGGCGCGAAGACCGCGGCGGATCCGGTGCGCGTCGGGTTGGCGCGGTGACGCGCGTCTCGGCGATCGTGCCGACGCTGAACGGCGCCGCGACCCTGCCGGCCCTGCTCGGCGCTCTCGGTCGCGAGCGGGCGGCGGGGCGCGGCCTCGCGGAGGTCGTGGCGATCGATTCCGGATCGCGGGACGAAACCCTCGAGTTGCTGCACGCGGCGGGCGCGCGGGTGATGGATCTCGGCGGCGCGCCGTTCGGCCACGCCAGCGCGCGGAACCGCGCCGCGGCCGCCGCGACGGGTGACGTGCTGCTGTTCCTCACCCAGGACGTGGAGCCCGCGGGCGACGCGTGGCTGCCACCGCTGCTCGCGGCGTTCGACGACGCCGCGGTGGCGGGCGTGTTCGGGCGCCAGCTGCCCCGCGGGGCGTCGCCCGAGGAGGAGTTCCTCGCCCGGGTCAACTACGCCGGGCGGCCGCGGCGGCTCACCCGCGCGGATCTCGACACCGCGTTCGGGCCGGGAGCCACGCTGTTCTCCAACGCCTTCGGCGCGGTGCGGCGCACGGTGTGGCAGGCGATCCCGTTCCCCGAGGTCGTCATGAGCGAGGACCAGGCCTGGGCGCTCGCCGTGCTGCGGGCCGGACACGAGATCCGCTACGAGCCGCGCGCCGAGGTCTACCACGGACACCGCTCCGGCATCCGGCGCGCCTTCCGCCGCAACTTCGACAGCGGCTCCTCGCTCCAGGCGCTCGGGCTGGCCGGCGGCGCCTGGCACGGTGGGGGCGCCCACCTGCTGCGCGAGCTGCGGTGGGTGGTCTCGCGCTACGGCGCGGCGGCGCTGCCGCACGCCGCCCTGTTCGAGACCGTCCGGATGCTCGGCTTCCAGTGCGGGAGGCTGGAACGCCTGATGCCGCGGGCGCTGGCTCGCCGGCTCGGCGAGGCACCGCGCGCGTGAGCGGGCACCAGGCGCCCGGCGCGGCGATGCCCGCCGTCCGTCCGGGACGCGAGCCGCGGGGCGCGTTCTCCAACGCCGGCCTCAACCTGGCGGCGAGCTTCCTCCCGCTGCCCCTCGCCCTGGTCACCATCCCGGCGGTGATCCGCGGCTTCGGGATCGATCGCTACGGCGTGCTGGCGACGGCCGGCGTGGTGCTCGCCTACCTGGCGCTGCTGGACGTCGGGCTGGGGCGCGCGAGCACGCGCTTCATCGCCCGGTCGCTGGAGGAGGGCGCCGCCACGACGGCCGAGACGTTCTGGAGCGTGGCGGCGCTGGCCGCCGGGATCGGCGTCGTGGGCGGCATCGCGGTGGCGGTGGCCGCCGCGCCGCTGGTGCGGCACCTGCTGCACGTGCCCGCGGAACTGGCCCCGGACGCGGAGGCGGCGTTCCGCGCCCTGGCCCTCGGGGCGCCGTTCGTGGTGCTGCTGCCGGCGCTGCTCGGCGCGCTGGAGGCGCGGAGACGTTTCGACCTGGTCGCGGCCATCTCGGTGCCGAACGCGGCCCTCGGCCTGCTGGCGCCGCTGGCGGTGCTGCCGTGGACGACGCGCCTGCTGCCGGTCGTCGTGGTCGTCGCGGCGCTGCAGGCCGCCGCCTGTGCGGTGACGCTGGCCGTGTGCCTCCGCGTCGGGCCGGAGCTCCGGACCCCGGTGCGCCCGCGGCTCGCCGTGGTGCGCGCGCTGCTCGGCTACGGGCGCTGGGTCGCGGTCTCGAACGTCGTCGGCCCGCTGATGGTGAACGCCGACCGGCTGGTGATCGGCGCGGTGCTGTCGGTGCGCGCGGTGGGCTTCTACGCCGCGCCCTACGACCTGGTGACGCGCCTGTCGCTCGTGCCTTCGAGCATGATGCGCGCGCTGTTCCCGTTGTTCAGCGCGGACCGGACGGCCGACGTCCGCGAGGCCCGGCGGCTGGCCGTGGACGGCGCGCGCGCGATCGTGCTGGTGCTGGGTCCGCTGGTGGCGCTGATCGTCGCGCTGGCACCGGACCTGCTGCGCCTGTGGCTGGGTCCGGAGTTCGCGGCCCGCTCGCACGCGACGCTGCAGCTGCTCGCGGTCGGCGTCCTGGTCAACGCGGTGGCGATGGTGCCCTTCTGGCTGCTCCAGGGCATCGGCCGGCCCGACGTGTGCGCCAAGTTCCACCTGGCGGAGCTGACGCTCTACGTCCCGCTGCTGCTCCTCCTGCTGCGGTGGCAGGGCATCACGGGCGCGGCCCTGGCGTGGACGATCCGCGTCACCCTGGACGGGCTGCTGCTCCTGGCCGCGGCCCGCCGCCTGGTCGGTGCGTCCGAGCACGCCGCCGCGCTGCGGCGGCTCGCGCGGTTCGGCGCGCTGCTGGCGACGGCGCTGGTGGTGGCGTGGCTCGACGCCGGGAGCGGCGCGGGCGCGGCGGCGCGGCTCGCTTTCGGGGTGCTGCTCGCGGGCGCGACCGGAGCCGCGGGCTGGCTGGTGGTGCTGCGCGCGGGCGAGCGCGCCGCGGTGGCAAGCGCGATCGGGGCGCGGCTGCGGCCCGGGAGCCGGTGATGTCGGGCGCGACGCCCCGCCCGGGGCCGGCAGCCGCGGGGCCGCTGCCGCTCGAGGCGGCGGGACCCTGCCCGGTGTGCGGGGAGACGAGACGCGAAGACGCCTATCGCGGGCTCGTGGACCGGCTGTGCGGGACGCCCGGGACGTGGACGCTCCGGTGCTGCGCCGGATGCGGCCTGTTGATCCTCGATCCCCGCTATCCGGCCGCGCACATTTCGAGGGCGTACGAGAACTACCCCTTCAACCTGGCCTTGCCCGTCGCGGCGCCGCCGTTGCGCGGGCTCGCGCGCGCGGTGCCGGCGGCCTACCTGGCGCGCGCGTACGGCTACGAGGACGGGCTCCCGCGCTGGCAGCGGGCGCTCGCCCTCCTGGCGGTGCCCTACCCGGAGGGCGCCGAAGCGGCGGCGTTCTCGGTCATGTACCTGCCGTGCGTGGCCGGGGGCGAAGTGCTCGACGTGGGTTGCGGCGGCGGCGCGTTCCTCGAGCGGATGCGCGGGCTGGGGTGGCGCGTCGCGGGCGTGGAGCCGGATCCCCGCGCGGCGGAGGTGGCACGCGCGCAGCGCCGCCTCGACGTGCGGGCGGGAACCCTGGACGACGTGCGCTTCGAGGAGGGGCGCTTCGACGCCGTGACATCGAGCCACGTCATCGAGCACGTGCACGATCCGTTGGCGTTCCTCCGGGAGTGCGCGCGGGTGACGAAGCCGGGCGGCCGGGTCGTGGTCGTGACGCCCAACACCGGGAGCCTGGGCCACCGGCGCCTCGGGACCGACTGGATCGGCCTCGATCCGCCCCGTCATCTCTACCTGTTCACGCGTGCGACGCTGCGTCGGCTCGCGGAGAAGGCGGGGCTCGCCGTCCTCACGGTCCGCAGCAGCGTGCGCAACGCGGAGTTCTCGTGGCTGCTGGCGCGCGGGAAGCTCGCCGCGTGGCCCGAGCCGGGGCAGCGGCCACCGCGCGGCTGGGCGGGCCGCCGCGCGCGCGCCTTCCAGCTGGCCGAGTGGGTGCTCACCCTGCTCGGCGTCCCGGCGGGCGAGGAGCTGGTCCTGGTGGGGAGGAAGCCGTGACGGCCGCCGCGCCTCGCGCGAGCGTGGTGATCCCGACCTGGAACGGCCGGGCGCTCCTCGAGGCCGCGCTCCGGTCGCTGCGCGCGCAGACGTTCCGCGACTTCGAGACCGTCGTGGTGGACAACGGCTCGCGCGACGGCACGGTGGAGATGCTGCGACGCGACTTCCCCGAGGTGGTGCGCGTGGAGTTCCCCGAGAACCGGGGGTTCGCCGTCGCGGTCAACGCCGGCGTCCGCGCGGCGCGCGGGCGAGTCCTGATGCTCTTCAACAACGACGCCGAGGCCGATCCCGACTGGCTGGAGCGGCTCGTGGCCGTGCTCGACGCCCGGCCGGAGATCGGGTCGGTCGCCTCGAAGATGGTGACGGCACGCGATCCATCGATCCTCGACTCCGCGGGCGCGGCGATGGGGCTGTTCGCCTACGACATGGGCCGCGGCCGGCCCGACGGGCCGCCGTTCGACCGGGGGCGGGAAGTGCTGTGCGCCTGCGCGGGCGCGGCGGCGTACCGGCGGGAGCTGTTCGAGACCATCGGCGACTTCGACGAGACGTTCTTCGCCTGGTTCGAGGACGTCGAGCTGGGAATCCGGGCCCAGCTGGCCGGCTTCGGATGCTGGTACGAGCCGTCGGCCAGGGTGCGGCACCACGCGCATGCGACGGCCGGACAGCTGAGCATCCCCAAGGCCGTCTTCATGGTGCGGAACGCCCTGCTGCTGTTCTTTCAGACCATGCCGCTGCGCCGTCTCGTGCCCTGGGGGCCGGTCATGCTGGCATGGCCGTTCCTCGACCCGTTGTTCAGCGGCTGGCCGTGGCGCGCGACGGTCCGGGGCTGGCTCAAGTTCTGGCCGCTCGTGCCGCACGTGCTGCGCGCGCGGCGCCGTACCTACCGGGGCCGCCGCGTGCCGGTCTCGCGCCTCACCGGACTCCTCGAGGACGCCAGTCCCGACTTCGGCCGCGCGCTCCGGCTGCTGGTGGCGAGGCTCGGCGGCGCGAAGCCCGCGAGGGTCTCGTGAGCCGGCCACGTTCGCTGTGGCTGATCGCCTTCGCGGCGCTGGCGGTGCGGCTGGTGCTGCTTCTGGCCCGCGGCGACTACATCGTCTACGACGAGGGCTACTACCTGCTGCTCGCGCGGAGCCTCAAAGCCGGGCACGGCTTCACCCTCAACGGTCTCCCGCACGTCGCGCTGTCGCCCCTGCAGCCGGTGCTGGTCGCCATCGTCTCGGCCGTTGGCGTCCCGGACCTGTGGGCGTCCCGACTCCTGGCAGCCGCCTGTGGCGGCCTGCTCGTGCTGCCCGTCGCCGCGCTGGGGCGGAGGGCCGGCGGCGAGCGCGTCGCGTTCGCGGCCGCGGCGCTGACGGCCGCGAGCCCCGCCCTGATGAGCTTCGTGCCGTTTTTCCCGGGCGAGAGCTGGAACCTCTACTTCGGCAGCGAGCCTCTGTTCCTGCTCCTCGCCTTCGGCGCGGTCGCGGCGGCGGCGCGGGCCGGCGAGGCGCGATGGCCCTGGTGGGTGGCCACCGGCGCGCTGGCCGGCGCCGCGTACCTGGCCCGCGCGGAGGGCGCGGTGCTGGGCCCGGCGCTGTTCGTCGTGCTGGCGGCCCTCCTCGCGGCGCGGCGCGCCGGCGCCGCCGACTGGAGGCGCTTCGCCCTCGCCGCGGTGGTGGCCGCGGCCGTCGCGGCTCCCTACCTGGGCTACCTGAGGTGCACGCTCGGCCGGTGGGCGCTGAGCGGCCGCGTGCAGGCGGCGGCCGCGGCGAACGCGGAGCTGCCCTCCGCCGTGCAGGGCGCTCGAACGGGCGGACGGGTGCTCGAGAGCTTCGTGTGGCGGGGCGAGCCGGACGCGTTCCTGAAGGCGCTCTACGGACTCGATCCCTCCGGGGAGCGGATGGCGTCGCAGTACTGGGGCGTGCAGGGTGAGGCGCCTTCGGGGCGCGCGACCAAGGGCATCGCGCCGCCGGCGCCCGATTCGCTCGCGACCGCCGCGCCGGCTCCGGAGCAGCGGAGCGCCTTCACCATCTGGCGCCGCGGGCTCGCGTCCGTCGTCCCGTGGTGGCTTGCCGTGCTGGCGGTGGCGGGCCTCGTCGCGGCCGGCCGCGCGGGCCTGGTCTGGATCGCTCCGCTCGCCGTCTGCGCGCTGCTGCCGTCCCTGCTCACGTACGTCGAGCCGCGCAGTCTGCTTCCGCTCGCGCCCCTCGCGGCGATCTACGCGGGCGCGGCCCTGGGCTGGATCGCGGGCCGGGTGGCCGAGCGGTGGCGCGGCCGGGCCTGGCCCGTCCTGGTGGCCGCGGCAGCCCTCGCGCTCGTGGCGCCGGCCGTGCGGGACCTGGTGCGCGCGTGGCCGCAAACCACGGCGCTGCAGCAGGTCGCCACGGCGCGTCGGGTGGTCGGCGAGTACCTCGCGCGCCACCTGCCTTCGGACTCGCTGGTCATGAGCTGGCATCCGGCCGTGGCGATCTGGGCGTCGCGCGCCTGGCGGGTGCTGCCGTACGCCTCGTTCGAGCGCACCGTTGCGTACGCCAGGGCGCAGCGGGTCTCGGCGATCGTCTTCTCGCGCTTCGAGCCGTCGCCGATCCGGCAGCCGCCCCGCGCCTTCACCATCGTGCTGCCGGGCGACGGCCCGGCGTCGGGCGCGAACGTGCAGCTCCAGCCCGTGGACGAGACGCCGCTGCTGTTCGTCGGGCGCCTGGCGCGCGCGGCGGGGATGGGTCCGTGAACGGCGGCAGCCGCTGGCCGTCGATCGTGGTGCCGGCCGTGGCGGCGCTCGCCGCGGCGTGGTCGCTGGTCCCGGCCGGCGTGTGGCTGGCCGGCGCCCAGCTCTCCTACTACGGCGGAGCGTGGCAGGCCTGGTTCTGGGGCACCGTCGTCGCGGGCGGCGTCGCGGGCGTGGTGCTGCTGCTCACCCGTGGAGCGGCCGCCACGCGGATGCTCGAGCTGTGGCGCCGGGTGGCGGCGCGGCCGTCGGCGCCGTGGTTCGTGGCGGCCGTCTCCGTGCTGCTCGCGGGAGCGGCGCTGGGGATGTGTCTCGCCGCCTTCTCGGGCAATCCGCGCAACGTGGACGGCTTCGCCCAGCTGTTCCAGGCGAGGATCTTCCTCGCGGGCCGCCTGTGGGTGCCGCCGCCTCCGGCGGGCGAGATCGCGAACTTCGCCACCCTGCACATGATCGTCGGTCCGGAGCGCTGGTTCTCGCAGTACCCGCCGGGCCAGTCGCTCGTGCTCGCGGGCGGTCTCGCGGCGGGCGCGTGGTGGCTCCTGAATCCGCTGTTCGCGGTCGCGCTGGTGGCGGGCACCTATCGCACCGCGCGGTGGTGCGCCGGCGAGAGCACCGCGCGGCTGGCCTCGGTGCTCCTCGTCCTGTCGCCGTTCGTGGTCGCGGTTGCCGGAAGCGAGATGAGCCACCTGCCCGCCGCGGCCCTCGGCATGCTCGCCGCGGCGGGCGCGACCGGGGCCGGCCGCAGCTGGCGGCGGGCCGGGCTCACCTCGGGTGCGCTGCTCGGGGTGCTCGCCGCGTTCCGCCCGCTGGATGCCGTGGCCGCGGCCGCCCCGGCGGCACTGATCCTCCTGGCGGCCGCGCCGCCCGCGCGGCGCCTGGCGGCGCTCCTGGCCGCCGGCGCCGCCGGCGTGCTGCTGACGCTGCCCCTCCTGTGGTACAACGCGCACACCACGGGCTCCTGGCACGAGTTCGGTTACGTCTACCTGTGGGGTCCCAACCACTCGCTCGGTTTCCATCCGGTGCCGTGGGGCGTCCCGCTCACGCCGGCGCGGGCCGTGGGCCTCACCAGCCTCGACCTCCACCAGCTCGACGCCTACCTGTTCGACGCGCCGTTCCCGGCCCTGGTGCTGGTCGCCGGCGCGTTCATCGCCGCGCGCCGCCGCCTCGAGGCGCGGGACGCGGTGCCGCTCGCCGGCGCGGGCGCGCTCGTGGCCCTGCTGTTCTTCTACTGGCATCGCGACGTGTTCTACGGGCCGCGGTTCCTGTTCACCGCCGTGCCGTGGCTGGTGGTCCTGGTGGCGCGCGGTCTGGTGCTGCTGCGGCGCGCGGGCCGCGAGATCCTGCCGGGCGTCACCGCCGGGCACGCCGCGGTGTTCGGGTTCGCCGCCGCGATGGTCCTGGGGCTCGCGACGGTGACGCCGGGGCGCCTCGCGGCGTATCGCCGGGCCACCCCGGCCTTCGACCTGCATCCCGATCGCGACGCCAGGCGCGCCGGGATCGGCCACGCGGTGGTGGTGATACCCGATGGGTGGGGGACGAGGCTCATCGTCCGCATGTGGGCGCTCGGCGTGCCCGCCCCGCGCTCGACACGCCTGTACGCCGCGATCGACGCGTGCACCCTCGAGCAGGCCCTCGACCGCGCGGCCGAGAGCGGCCGCGCCGGCGCGGCACTGGTGGCCACGCTCGACACGCTCGCGGCGCTCGGCCGGCCCGGCGTGAGGACCGGTGCCACGCTGGATCCCAATCTGCGCCTGCCGGCGGAAGGCGACCTGGCCCCCGCGTGCCGGGACGAGCTGGCACGGGACTCGGCGGGGATGCTGGCGTTCGCGCCGTTCCTCTACCTGAACCGGCCCTTGCTCGACGGCGCCGTCGTGTGGGCGCGCGACCTCGGGCCGTGGAACGGCGCCCTGTTCTCCCGCTATCGCGATCGTGCCCTCTACCGCTACGACGCCCGGGGCCCGGGCGAGAACCCGGTGTTCACCCCCATCGCCCGGGACGCCGAGGCGCGTGCCGTCCGCTAGGGCGTTCGGACTCGTGCTGGCCGTCGCCCTCGCGGCGTCG
>Ga0335082_10001110_pt1 | contig 28555 bp, 18 predicted proteins | sample Lox_Sample_41_FD_206718 | JGI IMG/M metagenome (GOLD analysis project Ga0335082, IMG submission 206718) | Soil microbial communities from Loxahatchee National Wildlife Refuge, Florida, United States - Lox_Sample_4.1 | ecosystem: Environmental > Terrestrial > Soil > Wetlands | place: USA... | reverse complement strand
CAGTCACCGCACCGGTCGCGCGTCGCCTCGTCTTCCATTCGCCATAATCGGCGACATCGCCCATCATCGCCCAAAGAATCGGACCTGAAAGGCCAAACGAGAATTGCCGAAGCACTTCGACCGTGATAATGACGGAGGTAGCCTGTGGCGAGATCACGTACAGCGCCATGCTGAAAACGCCCGCCAGGATCATGCTTCCGATAAAAAGCTCGCGCTTGCCAACGCGGACGGAAACGGCGGTCGAGCACGCAACACCCACCAGCAATGCCGCCAATCCGAAGCCGTTGAACCATGCGAACAACTTCGCGTTTCCTGCAACAAAGCGGAAGTAAGGCAACATGACGTTTCCGCGCACCAGGATCGCGCTGAAGTAGAACAGCGTGACGAGAAACAGAACGATCCACGGGCGGCTACTGAAGAGGTCCGATAGATCCTGCCCCAGCGACGTTTTCTGCTGGGGATCCGGCTGGATACGCTCTTCCGTCGAGAAGAACGAGATGATGAAAAAGATTACGCTGAGAAGTGACAAGAGCCCCATTGTGAACTGATACCCACGAGCATCATTGCCGCGTCCGAAAAATGCGACCATCAAGACCGCGAGGCTCTGTACGATGAATCCCGCGCTGTTCGCCGCAATCTGCCGGTACGACGAAATGCTGGTGCGCTCGTCGGGGTCCTGGGTCATCACGGCCGTCAGCGACGCGTATGGCACGTTGTTCACCGTATAAATCACGCGCAAAAGAATATAGGTCGTCCAGGCGTAGATGATTTTGGCGCCCGGACTGAGTTGCGGAGTAGTAAATGTCAGAACGCTGATGATCCCGAACGGCACCGCGGTCCACAATAGCCAGGGACGAAACTTACCCCATCTGCTCTTAGTTCGATCGGCGATCACTCCCATCACCGGATTGAAACAAGCTACTCCCAGTCCGACGACAAGGAACAGAGTTCCAGCCTGCGCTGCCGTCAGACCAAACGTGTGGGTATAGAAATCCAGCTGCAGAGCGAGCATCGCTTGGAACACAAAGTTCGCGGCCATGTCTCCGAGAGCATAGCCAGTCTTTTCACCAAAAGAGAGCTTCTGGATCATAGGTGCCTCACCTGCCTGCGGCTGAACTATTTGGTAACTGTAAGCGTGATCTTGCTCAAGTCTTGATCCCGCGTTGAATTGCCGACCATGATGATGAACTCTCCCGGCTCGACGACGTATCTCATATCTATGTCGTAGAAGGCGAGCAGATCGGGAGTGATCTCGAACGAAACGGTCTTTTTCTCGCCGGGCCGCAGAGTAACTTTCTGGAAACCTTTCAGCTCCTTGACTGGCCGCGTAACAGAGCTGACGGCATCGCGGATATACATCTGCACAACTTCAGAGCCTTCGCGCTTGCCGGTATTAGTCACGTCGGCCAGCACTCGCGTCGAACCACTCGCCCGCATTGTTTTCTTGTCCAGTCGAACGTTCTGGATGGCAAACGTCGTATAGCTAAGGCCGTAACCGAAGGGATAGAGCGGCGACACGTCGTCAAAAAGATAGCCCCGGCGGCCCGAAGGTTTGTAGTTGTAGAACACCGGCAGATGTCCCGTCGAGCGTGGAATCGAGATTGGCAACTTGCCACTGGGATTCACGTCCCCAAAGAGCACGTCGGCAACCGCATGGCCATTCTCTTGTCCGAGGTACCAGCACTCAAAAATCACCGGGACATTCTGGGCGAGATAGCTAATGGAATTCGGCCGCCCATGATATAGAAGCGCAATCACAGGCTTTCCGGTCGCCAGCATCGCCTTGACCAGCTCCTCTTGTCTGCCGATCAAGTCAAGGTTGGCTCGGTCGCCCATGTGATTCAACATCCATGCTTCGCGCGATGTTTGTTCGTTCCCGCCAATGGCAAGAATAATCACATCGGCTTGCTTTGCCACGTCCACGGCTTCGGCAATTTGCTTGCGGTCTTCCGCAGGATCGCTGGGAACCACGGCATCCTGGTTCCAGTTTCCGCCGATGGTAATTTTGCAGCCTTCGCTGTACACGACCTTGGCGCGAGTGCCCACACGCGCTTTGATACCCTCAAGCACCGTAATTTCGTGTTTAGGAACACCGCTGTAACCACCTAGCAGAGTTCGATTCGCATTCGGACCGATGACGGCGACAGTCTTGTACTTGTTCAGATCGAGAGGAGCAAGGCCGCCGTCATTCTTCAGAAGCGTGATGACCTCACACGCGGATTGACGGGCGAGTTTGGCGTGCTCCTCGCAACCGACGACGCGATCTGCTACTTCAGCATCAACATATGGGTCATCGAACAGCCCCAGTTTGAACTTCCACAGAAGCATTGGCGCGACGAGTTCCTCGAGTTGCGATTCCTTCAACACACGTTTCTTAACGAGGTCCACAAGGTCAAGGTAGCAGTCGGGGTCAGGCAACTCGATGTTCACCCCCGCTTCCACGGCCAATCTGCAGGATTCTCTTTTATCAGCCGCAACGAAATGCCCGTGAGTATCGGGACGATATCCAAGCTCCCAAATCGCGAAATAGTCGGAAACGTAGTAGCCCTTGAATCCGAATTCTTTCTGAAGCACATCTCGCAGTAGCCACTTGTTCGCATGCGAAGGTACGCCATCCACCTCGTTATAGGAGGGCATTACGCTGATAGCGCCACCTTTTTGCAATGCTTCCTTGAACGTGAATAAAAAAGTTTCGCGCAGCACTCGCAGGGAAACGTTGGCAGGCGCGCAATTCATGCCAGACTCAGGCTGCCCGTGACCCACGCAATGTTTCAACGTTGCGATCATACGGGTCTTGTCTCGAAATGCGGCGTCCCCCTGAAAGCCACGCACCGCAGCAATCCCCATCCGCGAAACGAGAAATGGATCTTCGCCGTAGGTTTCTTCAACGCGCCCCCAGCGCGGGTCGCGAGCGACGTCGACCACTGGTGTCAGGGCCTGGTGAGCGCCGCGCGAACGAGCTTCCAGAGCTGTGACCGTAAAAATAGATTCAATTAGTGCAGGATTGAATGTTGATGCCAGGGCGATTGGCTGCGGAAAACTGGTTCCATCGACAGCCGCGTGACCGTGCAAGCACTCCTCGTGGAACACTACCGGGATCCCAAGGCGAGAGTTCTCGATGAAGAACTTTTGAATAGCATTGGTCGTTTGCGCCATCCGCCGGGCGTTAAGCCCTTTGCCGGCGTCACTCGGACGCCCCACCTGGCCGAGTCCGTGCCCCTCTTTAAAGGACTGTTTGGCTTTGGCTAGATCGAAGTTCCCTTCAGCATCCACTAGCGTCTGCGGCTTCTTCTGCCAGATGCAGAGCATTTGGGCCGCTTTTTCCTCCAGGGTCATGCGGGATAAGAGGTCCTTCACCCGCTTTTCCGCGGAGAGCGCAGGGTTGCGATAGGGCAAAACCGAATTGGACTGAGCTCGTCTGCTCACGACGGATCGCTTTGTGCTGGTTCTTTTCACAGTTTTGCTTGGGGCCACGAAGAGTCCTCCCAAAAAGAGTGACATCTATTCCGGTTATAGAACAACGTTATTGTAGAGGCATTTCAGAGACTCACCCGGGACAAATCGGCTTGGAACAGGCAATATACTACGCCCGCGCAATTTAGCGTGTAACAAGCATCACTCTTGATTTTCGATGTCCGGTCTTGATCTCGAAAAGATAGAAGGCGGATCGTCTGCGATGCACAAAATTGCCATCTCGCTGCCAACACTTAGCCTTCTGAGACGTGCCTGGAGGCGGCCAATAACAGGTTCGCCCGAGCAATGAGTTCTGCGCGGTTTAGTTCGCGATACTGTTTGGGCAGGAGGCTCTTACTCGTGCATTCGAGCACGGCCACAAGGGTTTGTAGATCTATTTCCGTGGGGTAGTAGGGTGGAATGAAGTCTTCCATCGCGGCTTCAAGATCTACAGCATCAATGGCGGCTTTGTTGCTGAGCCTGCTTCGCATATGGCTGCGCACGAGCACTGCTTCAATGTCGGCGCCTGACAAACTGCCAGCACGGTCCAGAAAGAACTTCTCAACATCCGCAGGCAGGGTCTTCATGCCGATCTTTCGCTGCATAGCCCGAAGAAGCGCCAGTCGCTCCTCCGGCGTTTCAGGATAGAAAAGCGCAATGTGTTCTTCGGCACGACCCTGCCTTTTGAGGTCCACCGGCAGAAGGTCTGGGCGGCAGGTCAGCAGAAACCAGATCACTTTGCCGCGATATTCCGTGTTGCCCATGAATTGAGCGATCTGTGCAAATACACGATTACTAACGCCACTATCGCCGGAACTGGAGCGATCTCCGAGTTGTGCATCGGCTTCATCAACGATGACAGCAATGGGGCTCATCGCTTTGAGCAAGATCAGCACACGCTCCAGATTGCCTTCCGTAACGCCCTGCCACATGCTCCGGAAATTCTTTAGAGTCACAGCAGGGATGCCGACCTCGCCTGCGAAGCAGGTTGTGATGAACGTTTTGCCGGTTCCGACCGGACCACAAATCACATAGCCCATGGGCAGCACATCGGTATTGCCCGCTCGAATGGCGGCAGCAGCCTCCTGCAACTTGCGCTTCGCCTGATCATTCCCAGCGACATAAGACAGGTCAAACCGGCTCTGCACAAACTCCAGTAAGCCGCCGGATTCGGCCTCAATCAGATCTCTCTTGCGCTCAGACAGGAATTTCAATGTTAGTGGCTGCCGGTTTTCGACCGCATGGGAAATCAGACTCTGCAACTGCACGCGTTTCAGTCCGGCTCCAAGTTTCGCGAGAGATTCTTCAGTGACGTCAGAGGTGGCAGGTAGCCCACGCGACTTGAGTTCCGCTCGAATGAAGTCCAGTCGTTCCTGGTAATCAGGCAGAGGAATTGCGATAGAAGCTACTCCGGGATTCTTGACGATACCCTGATTTAACTCAATCTGATTCTCTGAGATCAAACAAATCGTGACGTCCGCATCAAGGAAGCTCGTATTCCGAGCCCAGCGTTTGAGAATTACGAGCGAGTTGCGGTCCTCCGCCGACATGCTGGAAACATCCCCAGCCGGCGCGATGGTTTCTGCGAAATCAATCACCAGACCAATCTTTTTTCCGTCGGCGATCCGCAAACGCAAGTAGTTGTCCAGCAGACTCAGCACGGCATCAGGACTTCGCGGAAGACCGCCCTGAGAGTAGTTGGTGCCGTGAAAGCTGTCGTATCCTTCCAAGGCACGTCGGAAATCGGCTTGAGTCGCGGAGGTGCCAAAGCTCAGGCCTCCGCGGTCATAGTGCAAAACCAGGTCGCGCTGCCCAAACAGAGCGCGCGACAAGAATTCTTCAAGAGATACAAAACCGGCGTCTTCCTGTGTGCGCAGGGGCACGAGGTCGCGTACGTTCCCAAACAGCACAAAGAGAGCGAAGGAACGCGAATAGTATTTCTCTGAGAGATCTCGCGCCCACTGGGGCAGCGCATCGAGATATTTTCCGGTGCTTGTAGGAGTCGATGGCATTTAGTTTGGCATGCGCACGCGATTCGGGCTTGTAGAGCTCGCTGTGTCATCGAGCGACATCAGACCATTCATGTCCGTGGATAGATCCCCAAAGATCGTTTCCACCTGCTGGACCGTCTGCTCGGTCTGCTCAACATCGTGTACGAGGCTGTCCAGGCGATCACTGACTTGCTGTGGATCGCGCATCGTTACCGACTGATCGCGCACCAGCATCAAGACGTCTTCCACGGCGGCGATTTGCGCATCCACAACTTTCCGGTTCTCGGAAATCTTGTCGAACTTCTCCAGCCTCTTGTTCAGGATCTCGATCCGTTTCTGATTGATCTCCTGCACGCGCGGAGGCTCACTGCTCAGGCTTTTCTGCAACGAAGCAAGCTCGCGCTTGATGTCTTCCTGCGTGGTGCTCTTCTGATATTGCTGCTGCTGGGCGGCTGCAACCAGCAGACGGGCATACCCGTTAAGTAGTCCCTGCAAACTCGTATCAATCTGCTGCAGGAAGATCTGCGATTGCGAAGAAAGCTGGGCAAAGTTCTGCCGGATCATCCCACAAATTTGAGCGCAATGAACATAGCGGCTCTGCATCTCAGACGAGAGACTCCGGAGCATGTCTCGGAGCTGTTCCTGATGTTTAGCTTGTTCTTCTGCAAATTGCCACGAACGAACCAGCCGGCGAAAGCGAGGGTTCTGCGGCACGATCGACAAGTACATCAGTTCAACGCCAGCAGCGAGCAGAATCGGCAGAGCACTTCCACTGATGAGGGCGAAAGCGGCGGCACCAATCAGTGAGATCCAGTTGTACTGCCACTTGAACGCGGCTTTGACGTAGTTTGTCTTGTCTACCGAAGCAGCGGCATTCAACGGATCTTGTGAATTGGTGAGAGGCATTAGACACTCACCCGTACCTGTCCGCTCCCGGGCGCTTTGCGTAAGCGGCCAAGAACGTAGTTTTGCAGATCGTGAAATTCACTGCGCTGTTTCAGACTCAAGTCCCGCGGACGGTCAAACGGCACCTGGACGTCCTCGACGATCGTTCCGGGATGTGAACTCATGATGAAAATTCGATCAGCCAGATAGATCGCTTCCTCCACATCATGCGTAACAAACAGGATCGTACTCGCTGTCTCGTCCCAGACCTTGAGCAGAAGCTGCTGCATCTCGCTGCGAGTCTGCGCATCCAATGCGCCGAACGGTTCGTCCATGAGGATGACAGAAGGACGAAGCGCCAACGTTCGAGCGATCGCCACCCGTTGCTGCATGCCGCCGGAGAGAGTTTCAGGATAGGCGTTGTCGAATCCGCTGAGTCCAATCGCCTGAATCAACTGCGCAACGATCTCGTTGCTCTTGCCTTCCGGAACGCCATTGATCTTCAGACCATACGCTATATTGCCCGCGACGGTAAGCCACGGGAAAGAAGTATATTTCTGAAAAACCATACCCCGGTCTTTTCCCGGCGCCGTCACTGGCGTTTCATTGACCAGAACTTCGCCTGCATCGGCGCGGTCTAACCCAGCGATCAGCCGCAACAATGTCGACTTGCCACATCCCGAAGGTCCAAGAAGCACGCGGAATTCTCCGATGTCGCGACCGGACGGTGAGAAAGCATCCTCGATCTCGAAATTAATGTTTTCGAGCGCATTCACAGATTTGCCATCGGCAGCGGGGAATGTGCGGCTCACATTCCGGACCGTGATCTTCGATTTCTTATGCTCCATGTTTCGCCGCCTTCAGATGCGTAGTGGCGCTTGGAACAGCAGCTCCAGCGCCTGATAGAGTCGCACCCGCTTTTCGCCACGGGAACAGCTTGCTCTCAAGAAACGTCAGCAAAAATCGGAATAAAAACGCGGCGATACCAATTGCGATGATGCCTGCGTACACTCGCTCAAAATCAAGGACCTTACGGGCGGCCTCCACCATGTAGCCCACGCCTTTCCGTGCATTGACCATTTCGGCCAAGATCACGTACGTCCATCCAATGTCGTACAGGATGCGGAACGATGCGAATATGGACGGAAAGCATGCACGAAAAATCAGCCACAAGGCGTGACGCTTCTTGGCCCCCAACGTGTAAGCCGTCTCCAGCAGGGCATTGTCTACCCGGTTTGCCTCTTCGACCACGACCGCAAGCAGGTAGAAGAACATTCCGAACCACAGGAAGGCCACCTTCATCATTTCGTCCATGCCGAACAGTGCGATGAAGGCTGGCAAGAAGGCAGTCAGGGGCATAGCTCGCATCGGAGCGGCCACGGGATTCACAAGTTCGAAGAGCCACCTGAAGCTGGCCATCAAGATACCGAGCGGGATCGCCACTACCGCGCACCAGACAAACGCTTGTGCGATTCTCCACCAACTCTGGAACACGTTCCCGAGCAGGTCGTACTCAGTCCAAAGCCGCGCGAATGCCCGCACTACACCCATCGGTGTCGGGAGCGAAAATGGAGGCAGGATTTCCCATTGTGTCAGAACGATCCACAACACAATCAGGGAACCCCAACTCACAAAAGCGAGGGTCCAACGGACCCTCGGTGTAACTTCTTTTCGAATACTGAGCCAATCACTCATAAAAATCTTTATCAGCTAGGGTTGGCATAGACCTTGATATCGGTGCGACGATTCTTCTCACGCCCTTCTGGTGTCGCGTTGGTCTCCATCGGCTTGTCCGGGCCATTCCCGGCCGTCCGCAGCCTGGCCGTTGGAAATCCATACTTCTGGACAAGATAGTTCCGCACCTCATCCGCCCGAGCGTGCGAGAGTTCGACGTTGTATGCCCGCGAACCGGTCGAGTCCGTATTGCCTTCGATATCCACAACCGTGTTCTCGTACGCCCGCATGGTTCCGGCCAGTTCGTCGACGATTGCGCGCGAATCCATGCTCATCCGCGATGAGTTCGGATCGAAGTAAATTGATCGGTGTTGCGTCGCAATCGGTGTTGCGCCCCGGGACGGCTCTTTGTATTCGATGGGGGCCTCAGTTGACGCCATTGAGAAGTTGCCAGCGAGCTTCTCGATGTATCGTCGATCCAGGCTGTCTTCCGGATTGAACGTGTGCTTGATAATCCGCAGCTCGCGATACATATCCTGAGCCATACTCAGAATGTTGTCGTAGTCAGGATTCGCCCCAGCCGAGCCCATGAACGCGCGGTTGTCAGCGTAGTCCGCGAGCTTCACGCCACCGAGCATGGTCTTGGCAAGGTCAGCAGGAATGTTGAAATCCTTAACCGTTCCGATCAGGTTGTAGGCGCGCTCCGGTTGTGTCTTGATAAACTCCACGCCTTCAAGCCAACCCTGCGCAAACTTCAGCACGGTGTCCGGATGCTTCGCCGAAAAACCGTCGCTGACGACCAAGATGTCAGCTATCAGGCGGTTAGCAATTTTTGTGTCGTAGATCTTCTTTGATCCGGCGCGCTTCGAGACCGCATCGCTCATGTCCGGATCCCACGCAACCGCGGCATCCACTTTCTCCTGAGCGAACAACGTTGCCGGTTCGATTCCGTCTTTAGTGTGAACCGCCTTGTTGAAGATCTCGGTGCGTTGTTCCGTGCTGAGGCCTGATGTCTTCAGCCCGTTGTAAAGCAGGAAGTGCGAAGGTGTGTACGGAGCAAATGCAACCGTTTTGCCCGCGAGATCTTCAATGCTATTGATTCCCTGCTTGCCGATCACGCCGTCCGCGCCGCGGGACCAATCGACCATAAGGAACGCATGCGAACCGAAGCCCTTCTCCTTGAATTGTGCATAGTCCTTCGCGTAGACATCGGCCGTGGTCAGCATCACGTCGACGTTGTTCGTCGCAAGTGCTGCCGCACCCTCAGTCCAGTCGTCGATGATCTTGAAACTGACCTTCAGCCCTTTCTTGCCGAAGATCGAGTCGGGCTGCGTATCAAGCCCACCGTTCGCGACAAGCCCTCCAACGCATCCAACCCAAACGTTGACGCGAACGCGGACTTCGGCATCGCTGCTCGTCGAAGAAGCCGGAATCAGCAACGGCTTCGATGCATCTACTACCTCTCCGCTCGCCGCGCTCTTGGATCCGGGGACCCAGTTGCCCAGGTCAATAAGGCCGTAGCGATGAAGGCTGTAGCCCACGATCGCTGCACCAATCAGGAATATCAGGACCCATCCACCTCTTTCGACCTTCACCGCCATACTTAGCTCCTTCCCCGAAACCTCTCGAAAAAATCAGCAAAACCTGGTAACCGTCTCGTTCGAAGACGCGAACTTCGCGCAACCAATATCGGACTAAGACACGCGCTGCGGTTCCTTCGCCGCAATCGTCTTCTCTGCGGCCGTAGAGGACTCCGGCGCGGCGAGTCCCATCTCGATCTTGAATTGCTTCACCAGTTCACTAGCCTGGATCTTCTCCGCTTCATCCTCAATCTTGACCTTCTGCTGGTCGACGTTGCTCATTGCCATATCCATGCGAGCCTCGTTGACGGCAGTCATCTCTTCAATTTTGCGAACCATCTCGTCATGTGTCTGGCTTATGCCGGCCACCTCGAACTGTTCCATCGCGTCAGCGACTTTCTTCTGCCACTGGGCACGGCGATAGTCCGCGATCGCATTGAGAGCCTGTTGCGTCTTGCGCTCTTTCTCGCGCATGAAAGCCTGTTTCACGGCCATGGCTTTGTCGAACGCGGCCCGTGCTGTCGCTAGCTGTCCCTGCGTTCTCGCCATCGCGCCTTTGAGTTGCTCCAACTGCATGGCAAACGCGCCGGCCAGATCGTCACGGTTGGCCTGAATCGCAGCCTTGATCTTGGCCGTGAGGTTCGCCATGTCGGTCTTGTACTTGCTTTCTTCCTTCTCAAGAAGCGTCACATTGGCTTTGACCATGGCGATGCTCTCGTTCATGCGAGGCACCTGGTCATTCATGTCGCGGATGTTCTGCTGCAGAATCAGCTCTGGATCTTCCGCGACAGAGATGAAGAATCCAACAAACGACCGGATCATTCGGGTCAAACGTTGCCACATACATTCCTCCTGGCCTTACGAATGCTGAGTTACTTTCGACGGAGACGGTGTCGCACTCACGTCTCCGGTGGTGATGGGGTTTTCCGTCACGAAATATCCGACGGCCTCCGCGATCTTCTTTTCTTCCTGCTGCTTCTTTAAGCGCCAGCCGGTGACTCGCTCTTTTTCGCGAGAAATTTCATCGTTATTCGCCTGAATCTTGGCGCGTTGTTCTGTCAGATATTTGTCGATTTGCGCCTGAATATCGCTGTTCTCCTTCATCTTCCGTGTTTCGAGCTCCTCGACAGCACGCTGTTGCACTCGCTCGTATGTATCCAGAGCGCGATCCCGGCGAATTGCATCCTGGATTACATCTTTAAGCTCGACCCCTGCAGCATCGAGTGCGACGAGAATCGACGATTTCTTGACGTCCGAAGGCAGATTGCGGAGATGCTCACTCTCGAGCATCTGTGAAACTTTGAGAATGGAGTATCCCTTAGCCGCTGGCGGAATCTCGGCTGCCTTGTAGATCTCCTCGAACGAGGTAGGATCGGAAACGGGCGTGGTGAACTGGGGCTCCGCGGCGATCGTCGATGCGATTTCAGCTATGCTCTGCGCGGCAGACTTGGAGCTGGGGGAACCCTGCGAACCGCTCTCGACATTCTGACCAGCGTCATCAATCGAGACGATGTAGTTGTACCACTTCTTCGACATTCGGCCTCCTCACGGCGCAAGCTGCCGATTCGAGCCATGCCTGCAAAGCGATTTTCGGGGCCAGCGAATACTATCGTTCAGCATCTGTTCAAGCTGTGATGCCAATCACGAATGTATTCAAGCCCGTAAGGGCCATCAATTCAGATAGAATGAGCCTCTTTGCTGTTCAAATTGAACGCTCTTTTTGAACAGTACTTCTCAGTGGGGTCATCGCGTGCCTTCTGACGATCTTGCGACTCTGATAAGCCGAGTGATAGAAGCCAAGGCGGAATACGATATCCGTCTCCTGGCCCAACAATTGGGGACGAACTACCGCTCGCTCATGTACTGGATGCGAGGGGAACGCCATATTCCCGCGCAGTTGTTGCCCCAGATGTGCGTTCTTCTGAACAACTACGAGGTCCTCGATTTTCTGGAGAGTCAGGCGGGACGCGTTGCGTTCAAGCTTCCACGGCCCGATGTCGACCTCGAAAAAGAACTGGCCGCTATCTCGAGTTTGATCAGAGAAGTTGGCGAGGCCTTGGAGAGCGTCGGCGAAACGCTGGCAGATGGCATCGTTGAGGAAAAGGAATTGAAAGTTACAATTCCGAAACTGGAGGCTGTTATCCGGGAGACCGCATCCCTCAAATATCTATTAGAAGAGTTAGCGAAGCGAAAGAAGAAAGGAAGAGCCCACTGATCCATCTCGGCGCTCGATCCTGGAACTATTACTTCGTGTTCAGGTCAGCATAGTGCGCGAAGCTCGAGACCTCTATCTGGTCATTTCCTGGAATGTAAAAGCCAAATTTCCCCTGGCTGAGATTTGCTCCCGGCTGCGTCCAGCGATCCAGAACCTTCCAACTGTCCCCCAGCTTCATCTGATGGACCAGCTCTGTCGGGCTCACCCGGATTTGTAGAGTGCGCAAACCTTTCTTGTCGCCTTTGTGGGGAACGATGATTTCGTCCGTTTTCTCTCCATTGCGAACGACGCTGCGGTAGAAGTTGTTCTCATCTATTTGCAGAAGGAGATAGTTCCTGGGGTCCGTATAGTTGAACACCCATTGCAACAGGTGTCCTTTCGTGGGCATCGCGGAAAAAGTCAACGTGCCTGACGTAGGAACAACTCCGTACAACACGAAGTCGCCTCCTCGTCGAGAGAATGAATCCCCCTCATGCTTCCAGGCGCCTGGGTCATCAAACTTTGACATGCCATTCGCCGCTAAAGACAAATCCAGGGCCTTGGATTGTCCGGCAACCACTTCGACGCTTGACGAGCGCGTGACCCGATCCGCGGTTCGCGTAGTCAGAGTGTAGGTGCCTGCGTCCAGACTCAAAGGAACGCCGCTGCTCACTATCTTCAGAAGATCACCTTTCACGAGTGCAACTTTGGCGTCAGGGGGTGTAAAGCTGATTTTCAACTCGCCGGGAGCCGCATCCAATGCGGCCTCGGCAGCCGCAACCGACACGGTTGCACCCGCAACGAAATGTTTCTTCAACTGCCGAGGCTTAAACCGATCTTTTCGTAGCTCTACGGTATGGTCTCCAGGATTGACGGTCGAAACCACGAGCGTCCCATCGGCCTGAATTGTGCCGACAGGGCTCTGATCCACCAGAACTGTGACTCCGGGAACACCGCCCTGGATGCTCAGCGATGCCATACGAGGCTGCGGCTGGAGGTTAAAGACGAGCTTGGCCTCGTCGCCGTTGCGAACTCGAACCGACTGTTGGGGAGGATCCTGATAACCGCTTTTAGAGACCTGTACAACGTAGTCTCGGAGCTCCAGATTCGGCAGGCGCAACTGGCCGCCACGCGTGAGCTGCCGTTGACGTTTTCCGTTCAGAAACACGCTGGCCTCATCTTGACCGGCAACGATGAGGAGCGATCCCACGTTTTGACCGGATGCGGCCGGCGGCTGATCGCTTGAGGGGAGCGCTGGCGTGGTCGCGGCGGAAGACGCCGGCAAAGCGGTCGCAGATGGCTCCGGACTCGGAGGCGGAGGGGCCGTTTGTTCCGGTGTGGAGATCGCCGGTGAAGAATTATTAGACTCTGAAGCGGCAGGAGAGACGGCTTTGGTCTGTGCTATGGGCTCAGCGCGATGCTTATGTGCGAAGAAAAAGGTCGTCCCGACCGCGACTAGGATCATTGCGGCCGCGCAAATGACAATCAGAGTTGTGGAACTCGAGCGCTCTTCCCGCTTTGGCGTGGACTGTGATGACGAGGCTTTGGGCGCCGCCACCGGAGGCGCGGTGGTGATCACCGTTGTGGCGCGTTCCGGAGAAAGTTGCAGTTCGGGTGGAGCAATCTTGACCTTCTCGCGTGGCGAAGCTTTGGGGACAACCGAGCTCGGCAAAACTTTGCTCGCCGGAACCTTGCTCTCGGGGACAGCGGCGGCGGGAATGCTACTGGGCGGAATCTGCGCCGCAACCTGGGTCGGAGAATCCGGAATTGTCGGCGGCTCGCTTATTGGTGCATCCGGCGGTGCGGCCTCCGTTGGCGACCCACTTTGGTTGGTTGCCGGCGAAGGAATCGGGACACTGGGGCGCGGAACGTGAAGAATCACGGTCGCGCCTTTACTGCGCGGCGACGCACCCGAACTCTCCTGCGGCACCAATCCCAACCGGAGCAGCAGGGCATTCGCGATGGACAAGATTTCCCCATCTGTCCAATGCTTGGCCGCTACTCCTTGTATGCGTGCCGCTAGCGCTTGTTTGGCAGCAAGGTCCGCAGCTCCATCGATCTCGCGCTGCATACGCCGCAGATCATCCAAGTCGCCGCGCCGTGCCTGGCGTCGTCGGGAATTCTGGTCGCGCTGGATTGCATCGTGGATCTGAAGCAGCTTGGGATCATTGGGATGAACGGCCAATCCTTCCGCAACCCAAGCCAAGGCTGTGAATAGATCGCCGGAGGACTGCAGTTTGCGCGCTTGCGATGCCCAGTCCTCCACGGAGCTTGTAGTTTTTCGGTCTACGATCAGGTTCAGGATCGTCTTCGCCGTCGGATGCACTGGGTTCAAGGCGAGCGCCTGATTGGTCAGCGTCTCAGCCTTCAGCCAATCGGTTTCAACCATCGACTGCGCATGCTCGACCAGAGCATTTGCGAGAATCGCACGGGCAAGAGAGTTCTTCTTGTCCAATTCATAGGCTTTGCGCAGCACTTCGATCGCTTCAGCCGGCTTCTGCTGTGCGAACAGGTCCTGACTTTCGGTAATCAGACGGTCTGCTTCGCCCTTACGGGTGACACCTTCCTGCGCGAGCTTTTGCAGTTCGGACAGTTCCACATCGCGAGAGAATTCGGCGGCCGCTCCTCGCAACAAATCCAGGGCGCGAGCGTAGTCGCCCGCGCGCAGACACACGTTGGCCCGCTCAACGAGCCCTATCTTGGACTCGGCGGTTTGCGAATCGATACCTGTTGCCAAACGCTCTAACCTCGAAGGTGTGTCACAACACCACGATCAAAGCGACCGCACAAAAAATCACCAAAAATGGGCGTACTAGGCCGTCTTCAGGGTGCATGATCCTCAAATGCCCGCGCCTGTGGATCAAGGATCGTCCCAAAACCCCTGATTACCCACAATGCCCAATTATTAGTGAGATTTAGCGCCAGCGTAGATGACTGTCGTAACCACGCCAAAGAGGCCACAAAACCAGCACTTCACGGTGCAAAGTTCTTAAGCTGCCTTTAAAAGTGCCGAGTCCCCTCTCCTTACCAGGGATGACAGAATAGGCGAACGGTTACGGTTGTTCCGGTGGCGGGTAGAAGAATCTTACTTGAAATTCTCAACCATCATCAGGTTGGATTCGGCGAAGTCACCCTGCGTGTAGACGAGGGATTTTCCGTCGCTTGAGGCACCGATTCCCCACCCCGGTTCTCTCTCTAACGTCAACACTGGGTGCGTTTTACTCGATGCAAAATCAAGGAACTGGATCAGCGGATGCGAGGACTTAGGAAAAGCAAGAAAGTAAATTCCTTCTGAAGTTAGCGCCCAGTTCGGCCACCCGTCTCCGGCGATATCCAGCACCTCGGTTTCATCGCCACCCTCGATGGGCACCCGCCACACTCCTCCCTCCTCGAATTTGGAGTAATAGAGGTAACGGCCGTCCGTCGACTCAACGGCCGAAATTCCGGCGTGCCGAGTAATCTGCACGGGGACGCCGCCTTCTACAGGAATTCTCCAGATCTGGAAAGCTTCCGTTCCTCGCTTTGAGACGAAATAAAGCCATCTTCCATCACGCGACCAACTCGGAGACAAATTGTCCGCTCCAGGGATTGTACGAAGGAGATGCGGAATTCCTCCTGGCACTTCGACGATGTAAATCTCGCTGTGCTCATTCGGATGAAATTCGAAGGCAATGTAACGTCCGTTGGGCGCCCAACGGGCCCGTCCAGCTGTTCCATGCAACGCCGTGATCTGCTGGCAGTCACCTTTCTCAAGGCCGCATGTCCAGAGATCCCAAAAACCCAGCCGGTTCGACTCGAAGACGACCTGCTTGCCATCAGGAGACAGTTCGGGACGCATCTTGTCGCCCTTTTCAGAAACGATTTGCAGAGGCCTTTCATGATGAATCGCATCCCGCAAGTTGAGACGCCAGATATTAGTCTTGAACGCGCCCTGCTCATAGACCAAAGCGTGTTTGCCATTTGCCGGGATTGAGGGCCATTTCGCATCACCTACCGGCCCGGCCACCGGGGTAGGGGTACAGCCTGTCGCAGAGACTCTCCACAGACCTGTGGCAACACCGCGATCAGATGAGAACACGATTTCGCGACTGTCCGCGGTCCAAGTTGGCGATCCCATGATTGGGCGATTGTCGAACGTGAGCCGCTTTGGATTGCCGCCTCCAAGCGACATGACATAGATGTCATTGCTTACGCCAGCGATGGTGGAACGAATAAAGGCGAGACGTTTACCGTCGGGAGAAAATGTGGGAGAACGATCGAGATACCCTGGAGGCGGTGACGTAACTTCATGAGTTCTCGAGTCAACGAGTGACAGGAACAGGATCGAGGAGCGGGTACGGTCTCCCGAGGGGCTCGCTACGAAAGCAATGTAATTTCCATCCGGCGACCAGGATAGACCTCCGCCCATCGAATCCGCTCCGCGGTACAAGCGATGCTCCATACCACCCAGTGCGGGTACCTCTAGAATCGTTTGAAGATGATCCGAATATCGGCTGAAAGCGATTTGCTGGCCGTCCGGCGACCAAGTCGGACAGCAGTCTCCTGAATCGCTGGTAAGTTGAACCGTTTTTTCGCCTCCGACTGCCGCTGTGTAAATTCCGGTCTTACCGGCCCCATCGCTTTCACGAAAAGCGACCAAAGTCCCGTCTGGAGAGAATGCAGGCGTCGCCTGGAACCCATGCAGAGCCATCAGTGGAACAACTTCGATCTTTCCTTGTGCTGGAGCAGCAGTCTTGGGATAAACCAAGGCAGCTACCGCAGCACAAACGAGAGCCAGACCGCCGGTGGCGAACAGCCTCAACCTCAAGGGAGTCGGACGGGCGGGACGAGCGGCTTCCCGAGGCTCCGGCTCCGCGGGAGCTGCCTCGAGCCGATCACTCGTTCGCACCGATGCGATAAATCGGTATCCCCGTTTCGCGATTGTTTCAACAAACCTTGGTTTGTCTGCGGAATCGCACAATGCCTCCCGCAATCTTCCGACCGCGCTGTTCAATCCGTGGTCAAAGTCGACAAAAGTATCGGCGGGCCAAAGTTGCTCCCTCAACTCTTCGCGCGTGATCACTTGCCCCGCGCGCTGCACCAGAAAAGACAAAACACGAAACGGTTGTTCTTGAACTTTGACTCTGCGGCCCTCTTTGCGCAGTTCACCTGCCTGAAGGTCGATTTCGAAGACGTCAAAGCGGACGACAGCAGGGAACTGCGAGTCTGGCACCGTACTCACCTCTGTCTTGGACGTTGGTTCATCACCGAAGTTAGTGAGCCCTTCGCGACCTATTTAAACAACGCGTGAGATTCACGCTATGTTGCGTCGGCTCATTCCGTTACCGCGTGATTCAGTAGTGCGAATCTCGTGTGCCTCCGTTCCGTTCTGCAAAACGTCGATTGCCAGCAAGCCCGTGCCGGTCGCTGACTCAAGACCGTACAGAGGCTCCTCCCCTAGAAAAGCAAGGGGAGAGACTTCAGAACTGAGGGACATGAGATGAACTCAAGAGCGCTGTTAGCAATTACGTTGCTGCTATCACTTTCGTTCTATCTTTCCGCAACGACCACATCGACCCAACAACGGACGGGCACGAACAACAGTTCCACAAGGCTTGAACAGAGTGTTTCTTCCTTGAAGCAGCAGGCTGCCGATGGAGATGCCAAGGCACAATGTAAACTGGGCCGGTCCTATTTAAGAGGCAGCGGGGTCCCTCAGGACTATGAAGAAGCACTGAAGTGGTACAAGCAGGCCGCCGAAAAAGGCTCCATCGACGCAGAATTTTCGCTCGGCTACATGTATGAACAGGGACTCGGCGTAAAGAGGGACTACGGCCGGGCGCTCCTGTACTACTCAAATGCGGCCAATCAGGGGCAGCCAACTGCACAAAACAATCTCGGTTCCATGTACGAGCGCGGCGAAGGAGTTAGAAAGGATCTTCATCAGGCGGCCGACTGGTACCGCAAGGCTGCCGATCAAGGGGAACCGACCGCGCAATGCAATCTCGCGTCGTTGTATCTGCTCGGCAAGAGTACGAAGAAGGATCCTCAGCAAGCTGCAATGTGGTTTCGGGCGGCAGCGGAATCTGGGTATGCTCCGGCTCAGGACAATCTCGCGTGGATGTATTACACCGGAACTGGGGTCACGCAGGATGATGCGCAGGCAGCGCGGTGGGTCCGCATGTCGGCAGAACGAGGTTACGCGCCCGCTCAACTCGATCTGGGATATCTTTACGAACAGGGCAAAGGCGTCAGCCTGGACTATGCGGCAGCGTACATGTGGTACAAGGCAGCCGCAGATCGTGGAGTTAAACGAGCCCAGAGTCAATTGAGAAAACTGTCCGGTGTTCTAACCCAAAATCAGCTGAAGCAGGCCAACGCGGCCGCTGCAAAGTTAACCGATTCGCTGCCGAAATTCGAATTGGGAAGCAGCGCGTCCACTGTTGGTGGCTTATTTCCTCAGCACTGATGTCGGGAACGTGCTCTCGAAGTGCAGATTGACGCGCGACCTTGGTAAACTTTGGTTACCGCGGATCTCGCACTTCCTGCTGGATGCTTGGCCATTCCGCCGGTGGTGGGCTTAGCCCGTATTCATGCATTACTTCATCACTATTCTTGCTCTTGGATTGGGGGCGCTGCGATTGGCGAGCGCTCCCAATCCTCCAGCTCTCCGGTTCGAGAACATCGCTTCAAAAGCTGGCGTCAACTTCATCACGCGCAATTCGCCGACACCCAATAAGAATCAAGTCGAAACCATGGTGGCTGGAGTCGCTTTGCTCGACTTTGACGGCGATGGCTGGCTCGATATCTATCTTGTAAACGGCGCAGCCATTCCTTCACTGCAGAAGGAATCACCAGACTACTGGAACCGGCTCTATCGCAACAATCACGACGGCACCTTCACCGATGTGACCGAGCGCGCCGGAGTCGCGGGAGTCGGCTATGGTATGGGCGTAGCAGTCGGGGACTATGACAATGATGGGCGACCGGACATTTTTCTTGCGAACGTAACCGGTAATCAGCTGTTCCATAACAACGGGGACGGTACTTTTACAGATGTGACAGCAAAGGCAGGTCTGGCTGGCGCTGAGATGAATGGCAAGAAGATGTGGTCTGTGGGCGGTGGCTGGTTCGATTACAACAATGACGGCAAGCAGGATTTATTCGTAGTCAACTACTGCGTTTGGGAAGTCAATAAAGATCCCTTCTGTCACGTGAAGAGCGGCGTTCGCGGCTACTGCCATCCGAAAGTTTACGCGTCACTGCACAACACTCTCTACCGTAATAACGGAGATGGCACGTTTACCGATGTGTCCCAGGAAACAGGAATCTCATCGCGCATGGGAAAAGGAATGAGCGTCTCCTTTGCCGACTACGATGGTGATGGATTCCTCGATGCGTTCGTAGCGAACGATACAACTCCAGGTCTGCTCTTTCACAACTTGGGCGGAAAGAAATTTGAGGATGTTGGTACGCAGGCTGGAGTGGCTTATGCTCCCGACGGTGTGGCTTTGTCAGGCATGGGTTCCGATTTCAAGGACGTCAACAACGACGGTCGGCCTGATATCTGGTACACGGCCGTTGAGCACGAGTCGTTCCCACTGCTGATCAACCAGGGGAACGGTGAATTCGACGATCTCACGCAAGCGAGCGGACTTCGAACCACTAGCGAAATGTCTGGATGGGGCAATGGCATCTTCGACTTTGACAATGACGGCTGGAAAGACCTGTTCGTCGCGCGGGCCAACGTGCTCGATAACATCAGCGAGTTGGGTAGGCGCAAGTATCCCGAGCCAAATTCTCTGTTTCGCAATTTAGGCCAGGGCAAGTTTGAAGAGGTGGGTTCATCTGCTGGACCCGATTTCCAGGAAGAGGCAGCGCATCGCGGTGCCGCATTTGGTGACCTATTTAATGACGGTCGCATCGACGCGGTAGTCAGCGTTCTTGGCGGTCCGGTTGAGATTCTTCGCAACGTTTCTGAGACCGGCAATCACTGGATTTCTCTCAAGCTCGTGGGAACCAAGAGCAACCGGATGGGTATCGGCGCGCAAGTTCACGTCATCTCACAGGATGGCTCTTCGCAGTGGAACGAGGCGACGACTGCAGTTGGTTACGCTTCTTCGAGCGATAGTCGTGTGCACTTTGGCCTTGGAAAGAATCGATCGATTAAGGATGTAGAGATTCGCTGGCCTAGTGGTATCAAACAAGTTTTGCACGACGTCGCTGCGGATCAGATTCTCACCTTGGAAGAGCCCAAGAATTGAATTGCTCGTAGGGATGTTTCGACTGCGCGTGACTCGCTTCGCTCCTCACGCTCCGCTCAAGATGACAAACCGCCAGTGACTTTCAGGAAGCAGTTCCATTGAACCATAATTTACTAATTGGTACCCCCCCTCCCCCTGAATCTCTGGAATCAGAGAGTTAGCGGAAAATTGCGAAATGATCTATGGCGCTCAATCAGTTACGGGTAAAATCTTGGTTCTAAAGCACTTACCGCTCCCCAAGGGCACTCCCTAGGCCGACTTCTTCAGCGTCGGCTTGCTATGTAAGTCGCCTCGTTGCAAGGAGTTAACTTAACACGTCCGCGAACTGAACCATTTCGGGTGACTACCGGTGCGAGTAGTTTTTTTTATTCGCGATCCTCGTAAAATATTGTTTTCAAATAACTTAGCTAGTGAGGTGTCCCATTAGCCCTTTGCAAAATATTGAGACGCTTAGGCTTACACGCAAAATCTTGCGAAATAAGCACTTAGCTGCGGCTCTGCGAAGTCGGCTTCGCGGCTCGGCATTCGGCATGATGAGATACTTTGGCTGCGGAGCGCAAGGTCAGATGTCACAAGGTTGGAGTAGGGAGCTGTGGAAAACTGGTTGGCCCGACTCGAACGCGCGCAGTTTCAAAGTCTTAGGTTTGCGAGTCCAACTCGGATATTTTCTCGGATTTCCGCCGACACTTCGTTCAAAGAATGCCTATTCGCGCCGGAGGCTAGTTGAGCTGGTAGGGGTGCTTCGACTGCGCCGCGACTTACGCTTCGCTCGGTCACGGCTCCGCTCAGCATGACAAAAAATCATATGCGCACTATGAAAATGTTTCACTAGTCCGGTTTTGCGGTGCCCTCGGCGGAGATGAGCTTTTCGTGAATGGCGAATTCCTTCTGCGCTTCTTCTTTATGGCCGGATCTTTGGAGGGCTGTACCCAGGGAGTTGTGGACCTCCGGGTTTTGAGGCATGAAACGTTCCGCTGTGCGCAACGGCGAAATTGCGTCCTCGTATTTCTTTTGATTGACTAGACAATATCCAAGACCTAAGTACGCCTCACCGAGATTGGAGTCCACCTTCAGCGCCTGCCTATAGCGAGAGATCGCTTCATCCCACTTTTGATCACGCCGATCCAGCTCTCCCAAGATGTAGATGGCTCCGGCGTTGTTAGGATCGAGTTGGACTTCCTTCAGGAGCTCCTGCTTGGCACGTTCTGTCGCGTCAGCCCCCGCGTCCGGGCGGGAAAGAAGGAGTCTCGCGTATAGGAAGTGGATTCCTGGAGCGTTCGGGTCTTTTTTGATCATCCACTCATATTCGGCCTGCGCCGGCTCCCACTTCCCTTGCATCTCGAGAGCTTCGGCATTGAGCTTGTGCGCAGCGAAAGAGTCCGGGGCGGTGCGGCCCAGATCTTGCGCGCTTCTCGTCGAGAGATCGGAGTAGGCATGCGTGACCACAAAAAGAACATCAGGATCCAGCGGGAACTGTTTATGCAGGAATCGAACGAAGTCCAGCGTCGAGTCCCGATCATCTACTGCCAAAGAACAGCGCACTCCTGCCACACCGATTTCTTTTTTTGTAGCCGCTGCGACTTGGCTGCTGAGAGCACGCTTGAGAGCAGGAACACTCTCCCGGCAATGTCCTTGCTCAGCGAGGCTTAGTGCTTTCTCAGGAGTTAGTGCAGACTGACCTGGGTTGGCTGATTTGGCTTGGCCTAATGCTAGCGAGGCAGACCAGAGGATTAGTACGGTGATAACGATTGCTTTTCCGTGATGTGAAGGCATCTTGAAACGTAGTCTGAACCAATCGGCCTGAGGGATATGACCTCAGCGCCTAAAGGCGATTTGTTTAGGAATCGCCACGGCACGCCTAAAGGCGTGCCCTTTCAAAGCTCGCGCAAAAACAAATGATGCAGGCGCTTTGAACGCCTGCATCATGATTATACGGCTCGTAACCTCAGTAGTAGAGTTTCAGAGCCAGCTGAATGTTTCGCGGGGGCTGGGCGCTGGTGATCTGGCCCATACCGTTACCCAAGCCCATATTCGGTGCGTTGTACTGGACATGGTTGAACGCGTTGATGAAGTCGGTTCGGAACTGCAACTTGAACCGCTCCGTAATCGGGAAGTCCTTATGCAAACTCAGGTCAACATCGCTGTAATGCGGCGAACGCAGATCTGAGAGTTGCGCCGGGCAATTGCCGAAGGTTCCAATTGCGGGTTCTGTGAATTGCCCGCTGTTCGTGAACCACTGGCGGCCAACTCCCGGTATGAATGTGTTCGTAATGGACGGGACACCGTTGCAGTCTGCACGCGCGCCGCGTCCGAAGGTACCAGACTCATCCTGGGCTCCGTAAACCGGCATTGGCCAGCCTGTACGGAACTGAACGATGGGACTGACGGCCCAACCGCCAATCACTTGGTTGAGTACGGCACCGGCGTCCTTGCCTAACAGCTTGCCGCGGCCGAAAGGAAGTTCGTAAATTGCATATGCTGAAACGACGTGAGTGGCGTCGTAGTAGCACGGAGCGTACTCTGCTTTCTGGTCATAAACGTTCTGCCAGTAAGCCGAGGCGCTCAGAGCATTGTTCCACGCGCCGTAGTAACCGGTGCTGTCGGACATACACCGCGAGAGCGTGTACGCGACTTGATACTGCAGACCATGGCTCATCTGCTTCTGGAACACGGCCTGCATTGCGTTGTATCTCATCGTGCCATTCGATTTGGTGCCCGAAACAGTTGCGCCCGGACCACCGTTGCCCAACACGTTGTACAGGGTTGGATTCGCGGCGAAATACGGGCTGTCTGCTGTGCAAGGCGGGGTAGCGCAAGACGAATTCGGCAGCAGTACTCGCTGCGCATAGTCGAACGGCACCATCAAGTGCGTTCCCCTCTGTCCTACGTATCCGACTTGAAGGGTTGTGCTGTTGTTAAATTGATGTTGGACGGTCACGTTCCACTGATCCGCGATCGCAGGCTGAACCTTGGGATCCCAGACTCGCAGGAAAGCCCCCGCGTAGCAGTCATAGGTCGGCGCAGCGCACGAACTGGAGGTTGCGGTCCCCACAATTCCATCCGACGAATTGGTCCCGGGGAGTGCCGCATTGTTGTAAATCTGGTTGATTTCCGCCGGGGTAAACGGCGCATTCAACGTCAACCGGAGGTTCGTCCCCGTCCCTTCCATATAGGACGAGATGGTGAACGCCCCGCGGATTACGGTGTGATCTCCCAGCATCGCCGGAGTCCACGCGAACCCGATGCGCGGCTGGAAGTCTCTGCCACCGTAGAATCCCTGGTAGAGCGCTCGACTCGCTCCGTTCTTACCCGCGAGATCGATATTTCCAGTGGCAATGTTGTAGTTGGCCTGTTGATTGTTGGTTTCAACCCACGGTGAGTGCGCGTCGTACCGCAGACCGAGGTTCAACGTCAAGCGATCGGTCGCACGCCATGTATCCTGTGCGTAGATTCCAAACACGTTGCTGGATTGCTCCCAAGTCTTCCCGGTGCTTACGCCACGACCGTATTGGTAATCCAATCCAAGCAGAAAATCGGCGCCACCATCACCGCCAGTAGCTCCAATAGCAGAACTGGTGAACCTGCCGTCGAAGTCCATCAGGCCCAACTCGCCGTTGTTTCCCGCATAGAACGTCTTGATGATCTGGCGCCAGTATTGACCGCCAAACTTGAAGTTATGCCGGCCATGGCTCCAACTCACCGCATCTTCGGCTTGCCAAACGTGATCGTCGAAGCTCTGCGTGGTCTCAGCCGCACCGATGTTATTGACGAGGGTATTGGAGAGGTTCAGCGCAAGCAAGCCATCAAGACTTCCAGGGTTGCCGTTGCCGATACCCAGCGTGTTGCCGAACTGCCCGACGCCAGATGCCCAGCTGTTGCCGCTATTCAGCGTAACGTGGCTCCAGCCAAAACGGGCGTCGTTCACCAGATTGTTCCCGATCGTCCGGCTCCAGTCGCCCACCGTGTTGTAAATCGGCGTGGTCGAATAGGAGTTGGACAGCAGTGCCTGTGAATTGATCGACGGGTTGTTCTGGTACGCCCGGGTGAATCGATACGAAATATTGTCCTTTTGCGTAGCTCTGAAATCGATCTTCAGATCACCCTGATCTACGTTTTGTGCGGAGTTAGTGACGTTCACGGCATTGTTTTGCAGTGCGCCATTCACGGGTGTGGGATACAGCGAGGAACCGAACAGCGCGCTCGCTACCGGGCTGATCATTACAGCCGGGATCCTATTGAAGGGGAACGGACTGCGAGTTGCTGCCGGTGTTGAAGACGGAGTACACGCAGCGGTGAATGATGCGCACGGATTGTATAACTGACCCGTCCCGGTGCAGTTTCCTGCAGCGTCGAAGCCTGCACTACAGAGAGCACCAAAGTCGCCGGTACGCTCAGCAGCCGTAAACACGGTATTCGCGGAAGCAGAGCTAGGAATATCAAATCGCTGCGCCTGGTAATCCGCGAAGAAAAAGAGTTTGTTCTTAATGATCGGACCACCGATTGTCCCGCCAAACATATTCCAGCGTATTTTCGCCTTCGGAAGGGCCGGGTATGCCAAGTTGTTCGACCAGCTATTCGCGTTCAGCTTATCGTTACGCAAGAACTCCCAGACATCGCCATGAATTGCGTTCGTCCCCGACTTGATGGTCGCGTTGACGATGCCGCCTTCGAAGTTACCGAACTCTGCCGGGGCATTGTTCGTGATCAGGTTGAACTCCTGGATCGCGTCCGGAGCTGGCGTGTAACCGAGCAAGTTGTCGGACACCTGGTTGTTGTCCATACCATCGAGCAGGAAATTATTGGCCTGCTCGCGGTTGCCGTTGATCAGCGGACGGCCGCCGTAGCCACCGGTGTTGTTGCCGCTGTTGAAGCTGCTCGGATCGGTCGAAACCGCTCCCGGCGCCAACAGCGTCAGTTGTACGTAATTGCGCGACGCGAGCGGGAGGTTGTCATTGGTGGCAGCGTTGATGACGGTGTCCACCTGCGTGGTGTCGGTTTCCATCACTGGAGCCGCTCCGGTGACTTCCACGGTCTCACTGGTCTGGCCCACCTTCAGGGTGACGTCGACGCGTGCGACCTGATTCAACGTCAGGACAAACGCCGGATGGCTCGCCAGAGCGAAGCCGGATTTCTCGACTTTCAGGTCATAGGTGCCAACCGGCAACTGCGAAATCCGGTATAAGCCGGAATCGTTCGTTGTACCCGTATACGCAACGCCGCGCTCCTGTGACGTGGCCGTCACAGTGGCGCCTGCGATAGCCGCACCACTGGGATCGGAAATCGTCCCGGTGATCGAAGCAGTGACTTCTTGAGCCGAAGCTTGTTGCAAGGTCCCCATGATGGGGACAAACACAGCGAACAGCAGTAGTAGGCAGCAAAAGCAGGTTGAGATCTGCTTCATGATAGAACCCTCCTTGAACCCCACCCGCAGCATCGGGCGCAGGCACGCCAACCTCGAACAGAAAAGCAAACTTGCTTGTCTCTATAGAGACTCATGGAACCAACAAAAAAGGGACGACCACATGCTATATAGCGGACGAATGAACGTCGTCAAGAAAAAAATGCAGGAAAAATCAAGAATTTTAGTGTGATTGCATTATGGGAACCGGGAAGAACACAGAATTCCGAGAGAGACGCTCCCATTTCGGGAATTCCGAGATCAAATCGTCTCCTGCAGATATTCCGGCCACTAAACCAGTTTAATAACAACAATTTACGAACGTCGAACATTCCTGAGCTGGTCGTGAGGTAGGGTCGCCGCTCCTTAGTGAACTTTTTTGCTCCACTTTGAAACGAACTAACCCTTACACCAAGTGCAATACGATTTTGTATTGGAGCTCTAGAGCACTTTGTAGTATGGTGCAGCACGTAGGAGAACGTCTGGATGCCTCAAGTCCGTACTAATGGATTGCCCGCGTACCAGCGAATCCAGGGAACCATTGTCAAACGGCTGGAGATGGGTCTTCTCAGGCCCGGCGATCTTGTGGACTCCGAGCGTGAGCTCGCGCGTATTCACGGCGTGAGTCTCATGACCGCTCGCCACGCCTTGACCGCTCTCGAACGTGAGGGCTTGGTGGTACGCCGTCGCGGCGCAGGCACCTTTGTCGCACCCCCAAAAATCCATTTCAATAAGCTGATGAGTTACACGGAGGAGATGGCACGCCGCGGCTTGGCTGTTTCCTCAAAGCTGCTCTCACTTGCGGTGATCGAGACCGAACACGAGATTGCCGCCCGTCTTTCCCTACCCCCCACAAGCCGGCTCGTCAAGGTCGAACGACTGAGGCTCGGTGGAGATGAACCATTCGCGATTGAAACCTGTTATTTGTCCGCTGAGGAGTTCGGGGATCTGACTCGGGCGAGGCTCGATCGCGCATCGTTGTTTTCGGTCCTTGAGCACGACCATGGACTTCAGATCGCCCATGCAGACGAAGAAATTGACGCTACCACCGCTGACGCACACACTGCACGACTGCTCGCCATTCCTATCGGAGCATCCGTACTTCGAATTCGCCAGCAGATTTATTCCACGAAAGCAAAGCCCTCGATCTATGTTTTAGGGCTCTACCGCTCAGATCGCCACACGCTTTTTATCCGCCGATTCCGGTAATCAGACTCCGACAGGCTCTTAAGAAAATACTATTGCGCATCCAGATGCAGGCGCCCGGAAATGCGTAGTTCCGGAATCACGAATTCCGTGAATCCGTCATGTTTCACCGGCTCGAGAGACTGGCAGCATCCGCCTTCGGGAGTCTCGTAGCGCACCTTGGAGAACGATCCCTTCACCTGGACCTGTATACGAACTGGCTCGCCAGCATAGTTCACGAGTTCCAGCAGACGCATCGTTCCAGTTCTATCTTTGTAAGGCACAGCTATGGTCGTCAGTCCATTCCAAAGACTTAGCATCGTATTGCTCTTTCCCAGAAGTCGACGAATGTCCTGAGCAAATGTCTCGGGGTCGGTGACCGGCTCTGAAAGTTCGAGCACCTTTCCACTCCCGACTGTGTAGGAGGTGGTGTGTTCGTTTAGGTGCTCTGGTTCGCTGCTTTGCCATGGATACTTTCCATGCGCATCCACCACCACGACAGTTTCGCCCTCGGTTGCCAAACTGCGGATTCTCTCCGCGCTTTCAGCATCCGGTTTTGCAAGCACGATCACAATGTCGAATGGTTTGAGGTCTTGTGACTTCAAATCCGCTGCGAGAAACACCTTATACGGAATATTGTGGCGGCCCAGCAGGTTCAGAACCTCGTCACCAGCATCAAGTTGATCGAAAACTACCGCTACGTTCGCGGCGGGTTGCAGCGCTGCTGCATTCGCATCGGGAGAAAACTTCAGCGTCAAGCGGACTTGGTTCCAAAGAGCCCAGGCGTCGCGATCCTGAGCGTTGAGTCGCTGCTGCAGATGTTCGTCCACCCTTAGAACGAGGTCAGCATGAAACGCATCTGCCTCGGCCACTGCGAGAGAGTAGTCATCAGCCGTAAGCGTTCCTTGTTGCGCTTGATCGGCCCACGAAAACGTATACAGCGGAACTTCTGAAGTGTGAGCTCGCTGATCAACTCTCATCAATGCCAGATTTGTATCAATCCACGGCTGGGCAGTAGGACTCGATACCTCCAGAACCTTGTCGCGTTTGATGACAACGCTGCCCCGCATCTCCGGCTGCTTGCCATTGGAGTTCAGTCTTAGGAATCGCAGTTCTTGGTATGTTGACCGTAAACGCGAGAGGGACTTCACCGCCTCTGCGTCTTGCGACTCTGGAATGTTCAGCACAATTCCCGTGCACGCGGCTTTCGCGCATGCTTTTGCAGCGGCCTCACTGTCTTTCAGCGGCGCTTCCAGGTAGACGCGATATCCCTGTTTGCGAGCGGAAGCCAACAGTGCCCCAGGAGCTGCACCGTCCCAAAGAACAACGATGTCGCTGACTCCCAATGAACTCGCTGGCGGTATCGCGGGATTATTCCACTGCAAGAACACAGTGCTCGAGGCGGAGGGTGCAACCATGAGCCATAAACACAGCACAGCCATTCTGCTGAGGTTCATTTGATTCGTTCTCGAAACATGAATGATCACGACTTTCCACTAAAAAGAATTTTGGCGCCCTTCATTGCCGTTTCCATTTCTGCTTCCGGAGAGATCCAGATCGCAGAGACGTTCGTCATGTTATTGATCAAAGCCTTGCCTGCGTTCGGGCCCAGCAGCAGCAATGTGGTGGAAAGGCCGTCCGAAGGCATGTCTAACGGAGTAACGACGCTAACCGCGAATTTTGTGTCGACAGGCTTTCCGGTCGTGGGGTCGACGATATGCCCCGCGGACTCGTGGCCCAGCAAAGAGGATGCTGTCTGCTCCGATGTGGAAACACTCTCGTCTTTGAGCAGCACGTACGGATCAATTCGGTGGGACGGATCTCGTAAGTGCACAAGCCAGCCTGTCTGCCCGGGAGGAGCACCTATCGCCAGGATTGTGCTCCCGCCCGAGTTTAAAAAAGCATTTCCAATTCCCGAGGAGCGCAGCATGTCTCCCGCGCGATCGATAGCG
>Ga0335082_10001108_pt1 | contig 28558 bp, 24 predicted proteins | sample Lox_Sample_41_FD_206718 | JGI IMG/M metagenome (GOLD analysis project Ga0335082, IMG submission 206718) | Soil microbial communities from Loxahatchee National Wildlife Refuge, Florida, United States - Lox_Sample_4.1 | ecosystem: Environmental > Terrestrial > Soil > Wetlands | place: USA... | reverse complement strand
CCCTGGCCACCATCTCGTTCCAGAACTACTTCCGCATGTACTCCAAGCTGGCGGGCATGACCGGCACCGCCGACACCGAGGCCGAGGAGTTCGCCAAGATCTACAACCTCGACGTCCGGGTGGTCCCCACCAACCGCCCGATGGTCCGCAAGGACCTCGAGGACGTGGTCTACAAGACCGAGCGCGAGAAGTTCGACGCGGTGGTGAAGGACATCGAGGAGCTCCACCAGCGTGGCCAGCCGGTGCTGGTGGGCACGGTGTCCATCGCCAAGAGCGAGGTGGTGAGCAACTTCCTCAAGCGCCGCGGCGTCCGCCACGACGTCCTGAACGCCAAGAACCACGAGCGGGAGGCGGAGATCGTCGCCCAGGCCGGCCGCAAGGGGGCGGTGACCATCTCCACCAACATGGCCGGCCGCGGGACGGACATCGTCCTCGGCGGCAACCCGGAGGTGCTGGCCAAGCACGAGGTCGGCCCGCTTCCCCCGCCGCCGCCGCCCGCCGCGGACGGCACGCCCGCCCCGCCCGAGGTCCACCGGGCCCTGGTGGAGGAATGGGAGCAGCGCTTCGAGCAGGCCCTGGCCAAGCACAAGGAGCGCACCGCCCGGGAGCGCGACGAGGTGGTGGGCCAGGGCGGCCTGTTCATCCTCGGCACCGAGCGCCACGAGTCGCGGCGCATCGACAACCAGCTGCGCGGCCGGTCCGGACGCCAGGGCGACCCGGGCGTGTCCAAGTTCTACCTCTCGCTCCAGGACGACCTGATGCGCAACTTCGGCTCGGAGCGCATCTCCGGGCTGATGGACCGGATGGGGATGGAGGAGGGGGAGGTCATCGAGCATCCCTGGCTGAGCAAGGCCATCGAGAGCGCCCAGAAGCGGGTGGAGGGACAGAACTTCGACATCCGCAAGAACCTCCTCGAGTACGACGACGTGATGAACCAGCAGCGGCGCACGATCTACAAGCTGCGCCGCCGGGTCCTGGCCGCCGGCGCGGGCATCGCCCTGGTGGAGTACGAGGAGGACAAGAAGACCAAGGTCAAGCGGCGCACCGAGGCCACGGTGAGCTGGGACGAGTTCCGGGAGATGCTCCTCGACGCCCTGGAGGACGTGGTCATCGCCCAGACCGACGCCTGGGCCCCGGCCAAGAATCCGGACACCTGGGACCTGGAGGCGCTCGGAAAGTCGGTGAAGGAGAACCTGAACCTCGAGATGAGCTTCCAGGCCGACGGGAGCCGCGAGGAGCTTCAAGAGCACATCTACAAGGCCGCGGAGAAGGTGCTCAAGGCGCGGGAGGAGGAGTTCGGCGAGGACTTCCGCCAGTTCGCCCGGCACCGCTACCTGGCCACCATCGACGCCCTGTGGCGGGACCACCTCCTGGCCATGGACCACCTCCGCCAGGGCATCGGGCTCCGCGCCTACGGGCAGAAGGACCCCAAGCAGGCCTACAAGAAGGAGGGCTTCGAGGGCTTCGTGCAGATGCTCTCCGCCATCAACCACCAGGTGATGAGCATGCTCATGCGCATCCAGCCGAAGGGGGCGGCGGAGGAGACCCAGCGCATGGAGCAGGCCATGGCCCGGGCCGCCCGCCAGCGGCACCTGGTCGAGGGCCGGGGGGACGCCCAGGGGAAGGTGCAGCCGGAGAAGCCCAGACAGGCCGTCCGCACCGGCCCCAAGGTGGGGCGCAACGATCCCTGCCCCTGCGGGAGCGGCAAGAAGTACAAGAAGTGCCACGGGGCCGGGGAACAGCCGGCGAAATAGAAGCCCCAGCCGGGACGCCCACTTGCGTCCCTCACCCCCGGGGTGTTACGAGCCCCTTCCCCCGGGCCAGCAGGGCCGGACCGTTTCACATCTCAAATTCACACACGCCCCGAGGACGGCTCCTCCGGTGGCGCCCCGGGATGGGTCGTTTCCCGGGACGCAAGGGGAGCCGGCCGCTGACGGGTGTGGCGGAGCAACCGAAATCCTCATGGAAGCAACACCACACGTTCACGACGCACCCCCGGCCGACGCTGGCGCGCAGGCCCTCGCCGCTCCCGGCGGCATCACCATGAAGCAGCTCCTGGAGGCCGGGGTCCACTTCGGCCACCAGACGCGCCGCTGGAACCCGAAGATGAAGCCGTACATCTTCGGTGCCCGGAACGGCATCTACATCATCGACCTCCAGAAGACGGTGACGCTGGCGCGCGCCGCCTTCCGCTTCGTCTCCGACGTCACCGCCCGGGGCTCCTCGGTGCTCTTCGTGGGCACCAAGAAGCAGGCCCAGGACGTGATCCACGAGGAGGCGCAGCGCTGCGGCCAGTTCTTCGTCACCAGCCGCTGGCTGGGCGGGACGCTGACCAACTTCCGCACCATCAAGGCGGGCATCGACCGGCTCAAGGCGCTGGAGAAGATGGCCGAGGACGGCACCTTCGAGCGGCTGCCGAAGAAGGAAGTGGCCTCGCTGCAGCGCGAGCAGGAGAAGCTGCAGAAGAACCTGGGCGGCGTGAAGGACATGAACAAGCTGCCCGGCTGCGTCTTCGTCATCGACCCGAAGAAGGAGCACATCGCCGTGCACGAGGCGAGCCGGCTGGGCATCCCGGTCATCGCCGTGGTGGACACCAACTGCGACCCGGAGGGCATCGACTTCGTCATCCCGGGCAACGACGACGCCATCCGGTCGATCAAGCTCTTCACCGGCAAGGTGGCCGATGCGGCGCTGGAGGGCATGGCGCGCTACAAGGCCTCCGGGGCGAGCGAGCGTGACGAGCAGGACACCCGCGAGGAGCGCCCGCGCGAGGATCGCCGCTACGCCACCCCCCGCCGCAGCGACCGGCGCGCCGGAGCGCCGGCCGGCGAGCGGCGCGGACCGACGGTGGAGATCAAGGGCCAGCCGTCGACCGTGGCGGTGGAGGCCACCCCGGCGGAAGACGCTCCCGCGCCCGCCCCGGCCACCCCCGCCGAGCAGGGATAGCGCTTTGACGCCGGGCCTGCGTCCGGCGAACCCGAGAAGGCGCGCGGCCCGTGGCGGTGCCCCGCCGGTGGGCCGGTGCGCCGGAGACCAGGAACGATGGCTGAGGTGTCGGCAGCGATGGTGAAGGAGCTCCGCGAGAAGACCGGCGCGGGGATGATGGACTGCAAGAGGGCGCTCGCCGAGTGCGGCGGGGATTTCGCCAAGGCTGAGGAGTGGCTCCGCAAGAAGGGCATCACCGGAGCGGCCAAGAAGTCCGGCCGGACCGCGGCCGAGGGCCTGGTCGGCGCCTACGTCCACAACGGCAAGGTGGGCGTGCTGGTGGAGGTGAACTGCGAGACCGACTTCGTGGCCCGGAACGAGGACTTCCAGGCGCTGGTCAAGGAGCTCGCCCTGCACATCGCCGCCGCGGCGCCCCAGTACGTCCGCCGCGAGGAGGTGCCCGCCGACGTGCTGGAGCGCGAGAAGGACATCGAGCGCACCAAGCTCCGCGAGCAGAAGAAGCCGGAGGCGATGATCGAGAAGATCCTCGCCGGGAAGCTGGACAAGTTCTACGAGCAGACCTGCCTCCTCGACCAGATCTGGGTCAAGGACGAGAAGCAGAAGAAGAAGATCCACGAGGTGGTCACCGACGCCATCGCCAAGATCGGCGAGAACATCTCCGTGCGCCGCTTCGCGCGCTTCGTGGTCGGCGAGGGCATCGAGAAGAAGAAGGAAGACCTGGCGGCCGAGGTGGCGAAGACGGTCGCCGGCAGCCGGTAGCGAGCCGTGAGCCGGCTGCGCTTTCACATCTCCGTCTCACTCGACGGCTTCGTGGCCGGCCCGAGCCAGAGCGTGGAGAACCCGCTCGGCATCGGGGGGATGCGGCTGCACGAGTGGGCGTTCGAGCTGGCGGTATTCCGCTCCAGGCACGGGATGGAGGGCGGGGAAGCGAACGCCAGCACGCCGGTGGTCGAGGAGTGGCTGGCCAACGTCGGGGCCACGGTCATGGGACGTAACATGTTCGGCGGCCATCCCGGCCCGTGGGACGCCCGGAATCCCTGGATGGGATGGTGGGGAGCCGACCCGCCCTTCCACCACCCGGTGTTCGTGCTCACGCACCACGCACGCGAGCCCTTGCGACTGGCCGGGGGGACGACCTTCACCTTCGTCACCGAGGGCGTCGAGGCGACGCTCGAGCAGGCGCGGAGAGCCGCCGGCGGCAAGGACGTGGCGCTGGGAGGCGGGGCGAACGTCGCCCGGCAGTTCCTGGCCGCCGGGCTGGTCGACGAGATGGAGCTCAGCCTGGTGCCGGTGCTCCTGGGAAGTGGTGAGAGGTTGTTCGATGGCGTGGGGAAGGATCTCCACGGGCTGGAGCTGGTCCGGACGGTGGCCGCGCCCGGGGTGACACACCTCAAGTTCGTGCGGCGTTAACGGTTTCTGCTGGATCGGCCTGGAGGGGAGACGGGCTGGACGGCGTCGGATTTGGTGCCGCCGGTGAAGGTGCTGCATCGACGTCGGGGCGACAGGCTCGCCGAGTCGGCGGCCGCAGCGCTACGACACCTCGGTGCGGGCGCGGACGGCGTCTGCTGCTGGCTGGTTTGAGCGGGCGCACCGAACGGACGAGACGCTTGGGGGGCCGACCGGGTGCCAGATCAGCCGTCACCGGAAGGCGGGAAGGGGACCGGGCGTCCGGTCGGGCCGGGGCGACGCTGGAGGGGTGTCACGAACCAGTATCGGCAGGCGATATCAGTCTGTCCGAGCCGCGGGCGACATGCCACCCGCAAGAGTTCCTTCGAGGCGAGAACGGCGACTCTCGGGCCCGTTGCCCGCCTCCTCCCCCAGGGCCATCGCGTCGATCGGCGGGCACCCCCGCCGGGCCCCGGGCGCCTCCCTCGCCACGTCGTCGTTGATCCACCCCTCGCCCCGGGGCTACAAGTCATGGCTCGTGCCCGCCTCGCTCCGTTACCGGCGCATCCTGCTCAAGCTCTCCGGCGAAGCATTGATGGGGGACGGCAAGTACGGCATCCACCCCCCCACCCTCCAGCGCATCGCCCGTGAGATCCACGACGTCGTCGCCGCCGGCGTCCAGATCGCCGTGGTCATCGGCGGGGGAAACATCTTCCGCGGCGCGACGGCGGATGTAGAGCTCGGGATCGAGCGAGCCAGCGCCGACTACATGGGCATGCTGGCCACGGTGATCAACGCCCTCGCCCTCCAGGACGCCCTGGAGAAGCAGGGCACCTACACCCGCGTTCTCGCGGCCATCAAGATGGAGCAGATCGCCGAGCCCTACATCCGCCGCCGCGCCGTCCGGCACCTGGAAAAGGACCGGGTGGTCATCTTCGCTGCCGGCACCGGCAACCCCTTCTTCACCACCGACACCGCCGCCTCGCTCCGAGCCATGGAGATCGGCGCCGAGGTCATCCTCAAGGCCACCAAGGTGGACGGCGTCTACAACGCCGATCCCAAGAAGGACCCCAAGGCCCGGCGCTACCGGACGCTGACCTACATGGACGTCCTGCAGCAGAACCTGAACGTGATGGACTCCACCGCCATCAGCCTGTGCATGGACAACAAGCTCCCCATCGTGGTCTTCGACCTCACCCAGCAGGGCAACATCCTCAGGGCAGTGACCGGCGCCAGTGAGCTCGGGACCCTGGTGGGGGCGGGCGAGACCACCTGGGCCTGACCGAGGAGGAGCGAGGGCGATGGCAGTCACCGACGACGTGGTGAAGGACCTCAAGGCGCGCATCGAGCGCACCGTCGAAGACCTCAAGAAGGAGCTGGCCAAGATCCGCACCGGCCGCGCCTCGCTCAACGTCCTGGAGGGCGTGCGCGTCAACTACTACGGCACCCTCACCCCGCTCACCGGCGTGGCCAGCCTGGCCGTCCCCGAGCCGAGGCTGATCACCATCAAGCCCTGGGAGAAGGGCCTGATCAAGGAGATCGAGAAGGCCCTCAGCGAGGCCAACCTCGGGCTCACCCCGATGAGCGACGGGGAGCTGATCCGCCTCCCCATCCCGCCCCTCACCGAGGAGCGCCGCAAGGAGATCGCCAAGCAGGTCCGCACCAAGGGCGAGGACCACCGGGTGGCGGTCCGCAACGAGCGGCGCGACGCCAACGAGCGGCTCAAGGGGCTCCTCAAGGACAAGAAGATCAGCGAGGACGAATCCAAGCGCACCGAGACGCGGATCCAGAAGGAGACCGACGCCGGCATCGCCCAGGTCGACCAGACCATCCAGAAGAAGGAAAAGGAGGTCATGGAAGTGTGACCCCGGCCCGCGTCCTCGTCGGCGAACCCTCCGCACCGGTGGCCAATGCCCTGCGCGGCTTCCTGGCCGGCCGGTACGAGGTCCGCGTGGCCCGGACCGAGGACGAGGTGCTCGCTCACCTGGCGCGCGAGGGGGCCGATCTGGTGGTGGCCAGCCAGTCTCCGCTCTTCGATGGCGAGAAGCTGTGCGCGGAGATCAGGGCCCGGGCCGGCGGACCGGCGGTGGTCCTCCTCTACCCGCCGGACGAGACCGATGCCGAGGCGCGCTCCGCGGCCGCCGGCGCGGAGGCCTGCCTGGTCGGACCCCTCAAGGCGGGCACCGTTCTGTCCTGCGTGAAGACCGTCCTCCGCGTCCGCCAGCTGGAGCGGGTGGTGCCCCCGCCGCCCCCGCCCGAGGACGAGGGCGCGGCCTTCGAGCCGGAGCTCACCGCGCAGACCTCCGCCGACTTCCAGACCTTCCGCTCGCTCCTGGTGCGCGAGGTGCGGCGCTCGCGGCGCTTCCACTACCCGGTGTCCCTGGCCGTGGTGGGCCTGGATGGCTTCGAGAGCTCGGCCTCCCCGGACGAGGTGGCCCGCCTCGCCTCGCTGGCCGGGGTGGCGCTGGAGCGGCTGGTGGGAGCCCTCCGCGAGGTGGACCTGGTCGCTCCCTACCGGACGGCGAGCTGGGTGGCCTTCCTCCCCCACACACCGCTCGTCGGGGCCCAGGAGGTAGCCGCCCGCCTCCAGGAATCGCTGGCCGGGCTGGGGGAGACCTTCGTCACCGTCTCGGTGGGGGTGGCCACCCACGACCCGGCGGAGACCAAAGCCCCCTTGAGCTTCGGGGCACTGGTCGATTCCGCCGAGAGCGCCCTGCTCACTGCCTACGCCGAGGGCGGCAACCGCATCGTCGTCGCCGGCGCCGCCGGCGATGCCCGCCGGCAGAAGAGCCGCATCTCCATCGCTTGAGGTCAGCCTGCGAACTGGAGCCGCACGCCGGCGGCGGCCTCCACTGCCTCGGCGACGAAGTCGAACAGCTCCAGGCCCCGGGACTTGTCGTCCATCCAGCGTCCGTCCTCCTGGAAGGAGAAATGGACGCCCACGCCCTTGCCCGCCACCCAGATCTGCCGCGCGGCGCGCTGGGTATTGACCACCACCTTCTGACCCGAGGCGGCGGTGATGGTCACCATGTCCCCGGTGCTCTCCGCGTCGAGCAGGTCCGGGTCCACCCGGTCCAGCGCCCGGAGCAGCCTCTGGAAGGCCGCGGCGACCAGCTGGTTGTAGCGCGTCTCGTCCATCGGCGGCTCCCCTCACACCCCGAGCGGGTTCAGCACCGGCTGCCCGGGCGGAGCGAAGAAGAGGAGCTGCATCCGCATCTCGCCGTCCGTCCGCCCCAGGCCGATGACCGTTCCCGGAGGCACGGCACGCGGAAAGGACTGCAGGGAGAGAAGATGGGCGGCCATCGCTGGCATGGACGGGTTGTGGCCGACCAGGACCAGGTCCGCATCCGGGTGCGCGGCGAGGACTCCGTCCAGGCTTCCCACCGGCATCTCCGGCAACAGGCACCGGTCCGCCCGCAGCGGCACCTCCAGCCCCTGGGCGAGGGCGAGGATCTGCGCCGTCTGCACGGTGCGCACCAGCGGGCTGGTGAGGATCAACCCTACCCCCTCCATGCGCGGCTTCAGCGCCGCGAAGTGCGCGTGCACCAGGCCCCGCGCCCTGGCGGTGAGCGAGCGCGCCGCATCGTCGAGGCCCTCCGGGACGTCCGCGTCGGCGTCGGCGTGCCGCACCAGAAAGACCTTCACCCGCTCCTCCAGCCCGGCGCGCCGCCCGGGTGGACGGTCGTACACGAGCGCGCCGCCCAGGGTCAAAGGGCGGTGCGCGCGCTCGCCTGCACCCTGCTCCTCGCGGCGGCCGGCGTCGGGTGCCGGACACGGACCCCGGCCGCGGACGGGGGCGCCCCGGCCGACGCCGGCTCGGTGCTGCTCGCCCCGGTCGAGCTCGATGCCGGGCCCTACCGCCTCACCCCGGCCAAGCTGGACGCCTTCCTCGCCTACAAGCGCGCCCTCGTCGAGGCGGGTGAGATCTCCCCCGCGCAGCTGCGGGCGCTGCTGCGGGCGCTGGATGCCGGGGAACCGGACGCCGTCAACCGGGCCTGGGCGCTCCTCCGGGCGGTGGGCGCCCGCGAGGCCGCGGCGCGGGCCAAGACCGGGCTCACCGCGGCCGAGGCGAGGACCATCGAGTCCATGGCCTCGGACGTGGCCGCGGCGCGCGTCTTCGCCCGGCCGCTCGGGCTGGGGAAGCTCTCCGAGGACCTGGCCGCGGCCCGCAACAGTCTCCCCCCGGACCGGCGCGCCGCCGTCGACGCCACCATCGAGAGCCTTCGCCAGGACGAGGCCCGGCTCGAGCGCCTCGCCGACGAGCGCGAGGCGTGGGGCGATGCCAACGTCGACCTCCTCCTCACCCGCGAGAAGGAGCTGGTCCGGCTCTACGAGGCCGAGCTCCGGGGTGCCCGCGACCGGCTCTCGGGCGCGGCGGATGCAGGGCGCTGAGCGCTCGCCGGGAGTCATCGGGGCGTGGGACGATGTCGTCGGTGCAGCAGGAGCAGAGGCATGGTCGAGACCGGGAAGAGGGAGACGACATTCAAGGAGGGGGGGACCTACGAGGATCTGCTCGCGCTGCCGGAGCACGTCACCGGGCAGATCCTCGACGGGTTGCTCGTCGCCGAGCCGCGCCCGGCGTACGGACACCAGGTTGCGGCCACCGCGCTCGACCGGATCCTCGCCCCGGTATTTCACCTCGGCGGAACGGTGGGCGGATGGCGGCTCACCTGCGAGGTCGAGGTGCATCTGAAACGGAACGTGCTCGTTCCCGACCTGGCCGGCTGGCGCGTCGATCGCCACCCGGCGCCGGCGGCCCTGAGCGACCCGTTCGTCGCCGTCGCACCCGACTGGGTGTGCGAGGTGCTGTCGCCATCCACCGGCGCGCTCGACCGGACCCGGAAGATGCGCATCTACGCCCGCGAGGGCGTGGACCACGTCTGGCTGGTCAATCCAGTCGACCGTACGCTCGAGGTCTACCGCCGCGAAGGGAGCCGCTGGCTTCTCCTCGACTCGTTCGCCGGCGAGGAGCGCGTCCGGGCCGAGCCCTTCGAGACCCTGGAGCTCGACCTGGGAGCTCTCTGGCGCGGTTGAGCGTCAGCCGCTTCCGGCGCTGTGCGTCCAGCGGTGGTACCAGGTCTCCGTCCGGACGGCGCGAAACCCCGCGCCGGTGTAGAGCCCGAGCGCCGCGGCGTTCCGCCCCTGGGTGACCACCCGGACCCGGGCACAGCCCCGAGCGCGGAGCCAGTGCACCACCGCGCCCACCAGGGCCTGACCGAGCCCGCGTCCCCGGGCCCGCGCCGCCACGCCGACCAGGCCGATCTCCCCCACGCCGCCCGGGCGGAGGTGGGCGGTGGCGTAGCCGGCCGGGCCGGACGCGTCCTCGACCACCCGGACCGCATCCGCCATGCCGCGGAGACTGTTCCGGATCCACGTCCGGTAGAGCTCGACGCAGCGCTCGCGCGGGAAGCGTGCGTCGGCGAAGAACCGGGTGCCGCGGTGCGCCTCGGCGGCGATGTCCTCCAGCGCCGGAGCGTCCGCCGCGACGGCGGGCCGCACCGCGGCTCCGGGCGGAGCGAGGTCCGGTGAAGGCTCGAGCTCGAGGGTGACGCGCTCGTCCATCGGCCAGAAGCCGGCGGTGAGCGCCCGGTCGGGAGGGAGCGTCTCGTCGGCGAGCAGGTAGACGCAGTCGATGCGCTCGTCGGCCACCGCCTGCTCGAGCGCGGCCACGTCCTCCGGCTCGAGCCGCGTGTCCTCCAGCCGGGCGATGCGACACCCGAAGAAGTCGCTATCCCAGGCGAGCGTCCGGAGCTTCACGGTCCTCTCTGCCAGCCTCGTCGGGCGACTGCGACCGGACCCAGTCCAGCCCCCGGGCGTTCTGGGCGACGTACATCCGGCCGAGGTAGGTGCTGATGATGCCCAGGAAGGCGAAGAGGAGGCTGAAGAGGAAGGTCACCGCGCAGAAGAGCGAGAGCCATCCCGGCGGCGCCCGCCGCTCGGAGAGCACCCGGAGGAGCTCGAAGAGGCCGATGCCGAAGCCGAGCACCGAGGCGGCGAAGCTCCCCACCGTCGCCACCCGGAGCGGCAGGGCGGTGAGGGTGGTGACGTGCGCCAGCCAGAGCCGCAGGAGGGTCTTGAGCGTGTAGGTGGAGCGGCCCGCGCCCCGCGGCCGGTGCCCCACCGGCACCTCGCCGATGCGCCGGGTGGCCCGGAAGAGGAGGGCGTCGATGTATGGGTAGGCGGTGGGGCTTCTGCCCAGCGCCCGGGCCAGGTCCCCGCGCAGCGCGCGCACGTTGGTCACCGAGATGCCGGCGCGGTTGCCGAGGGTGAAGCCGGACAGCCAGCGGTTCAGCCGCGAGGCCACCACCCGGAAGAGCGTCTGCTCGGTGGAGTCGAACCGTCCGTAGACCACGTCCAGGTCCTTGGAGCGGAGCGCATCGAGCACCGTCTGCCCGGCCAGCGGCGGGTTCTGCCCGTCGTCGTCGAGGGTCACCACCCACTCGCCGCGCGCCAGGGCGAAGCCGCGCAGCGTCGCCGCGTGCTGGCCGCCGTTGGTGCCCAGCTCGAGAAACCGGATTCGCGCGTCCCGGGCGGCGAGGCGCTCGATGACCGCCTGGACGTCGTCCGGAGAGCCGTCGTTGACCAGGACCACCTCCACCGGCCCGCGCGGGGCGAAGAAGACGAGGAGCTCCTCCACGGTGGCCTGGAGGTAGGCCTCCGACCGGTAGACGGGAACCACCACCGAGAGCAGGCCGGCCTCAGAGCCCACCGAGGAACTCCAGGGTGCGGCCCACCACTGCCTCCACCTCGGCGTCGGTGATGTTGAAGAACAGCGGCAGCCGCACCAGGCACTGGGTGAGCCGCTCGGAGACGGGAAGCGGCCGGCCGTCGTGGAAGCGCTTGCCCATCGGCGCGAGGTGCAGGGCGACGTAGTGGAACGGGGTGAGGATGCCGTGGCCGCGCATGTGCGCGATGTACGCCGTCCGCTGCTCCGGGCGGCGGAAGACGAGCGCGAAGAGGTGGAAGTTGCCCTCGCCGCGTGCGTTCGGCCCCACCACCTGGGCGCCGACGCGCTCGGCCGGTCCCTGCAGCGCCGCCTGGTAGGCCTCGAAGACCGCCCGCCGGCGCGCCTGGATGCGCGGGAAGGCCTCGAGCTGCGGGAGGAGGTAGGCGGCGTTCAGCTCGGAGAGGACGTAGGAGGAGCCCACGTCGACCCAGGTGTACTTGTCCACCAGCCCCTGGTGAAACCGGCGGCGGTTGGTGCCCTTCTCCCGGATGTACTCGGCGCGCTCGACGAGGTGCGGGTCGGAGACGAGCAGAGCGCCTCCCTCGCCGCTGCCGATGTTCTTCGTCTCGTGGAAGCTGAGCGTCCCGGCCACGCCGAAGGTTCCCAGCGGCTTGCCCCGGAAGGTCGCCCCCAGCGTCTGGGCGGCGTCCTCGACGATGGGCAGCCCGGAGGCGGCGGCGGCGAGCGCCTCGAGGTCGCAGGAGTTTCCGGCGTAGTGCACCGTGCACACCGCGCGGGTCCGGGGCGTGCGCAGCCTCTCCACGTCGTGGAGGTCGAGGTTGCCGCTCGGGTCCACGTCGGCCAGCACCGGGCGAGCGCCGCGCAGCACGAAGGCGTTGGCGGTGGAGACGAAGGTGAAGGAGGGGAGGATGACCTCGTCACCCGGGCCGACCTCGAGGAGGAGCGCGGCCATCTCCAGGGCATGGCTGCAGGAGGTGACCAGCAGGGAACGCCGGCCGAGCATTCTCTCGAGGAGGGCCTCGCACTGCTCGCCGAGCGGGCCGCAGCCGGCGGTGTTGCCGCCCTCGAAGGCCCGGGCCATCGCCCGGAGCTCGTCGCCGAGCTGGACCGGCTTGTTGAAGGGAATCATCCGTCGGAGGGTCGGCTAGCACCGCTGGCCTCGGGAATCCAGGGGAGGGCGGCCACCGCCAGGGCCGCGGCGCCGAGGACCAGGAACCAGTAATTGCAGAACGACTGCTTGTTGAAGCCGAAGAAGACGCCCAGCACCACCGTCACCGCGGTGGCGAAGCCCTGCGGCGTCCGCGGCGCGCGCCAGAGCGCCACGACGGTGGCCAGCGCGGTGAGCACGAGGAGGGTGGGGACGATGGGCGGCGGGGCGGTGCCCAGCGCGGCCAGGGCGGAGGGGAAGGAGAGCGCGTCGGCCCGGAAGGGCTGTACCGTCTGGAGCCACACCACCGAACGCCAGAAGGCGCCGAGGTTCCACAGGGCCAGGGGAAGGGTGAGCAGGAGCGCCAGGCCGAGCGCGGGGAGGACGAGCCGCGCCCAGCGCCGCCAGTCGAAGGGCCGGGGGAGGAGCAGCACGGTGAGGGGAAGCAGGACCACCGTGTACTGCTTCCAGGCGAAGAGGGCCCCCAGCGCGAGCCAGACCAGCCGCGGCGCGCGGACGGCGGCCAGCACGACCAGCCCGAGGAGCGCCACGCCGAGGGGCTCCGTCCAGCCTTGCTCGAGGACGAAGAGTCCGCGCGGGGTGAAGAGCAGCGCCGCCGCGGTGAGCGCGCCGAGCCGGTCCGGCCGGAGCGCGAGGAGACAGGCCGCGGCCACGGCGAAGGCGACCAGCTGGGCGGTGCGGTGGTCCCCGGTGAGGGCCACCCCGGGCAGGACGAGGAAGAGCGAGAGGGGCGGGTAGGGGAAGCCGAAGAACAGGGTCCGCCCGTCGGTGACCTCGGCGCCGTAGAAGGCGGTGTGCCCGTAGATGTTGGGGAAGGTGAGGGCGTAGGGGTTCTGGCCGCGGAGGAGCGCGGCCACCGACTCCTGCTGGAAGAGGAAGACGTCGATCGCCGGCCGCGGCGAGGCGTGGAGCACCCACACCCCGGCGGCCAGGAAGCAGACGGTGACCAGGGCGGTGCCCAGGCGCGCCCACCGTGGGCCGGCCAAGGCGAGGCTTCCGGCGAGGACCGCGGCCGCGGCCGCCGCCCCGAGGAAGCCCGACCAGCCGCCGGTGGGCCGGAGGTAGATGCCCGGCGGATGGGTGAGCAGCTGGCTGAACTGGAGGACGAGGCCGGCGAGCAGCACCGCCGCCGGCGCGCGCGGGCCGAGCCGTTCCACACCAGGGAGGGGCAGCGCGACGAGGGTATATCCGCCCAGGGCGGCGGCGAGGACGAGCCAGCGGATGGCCTCGGGGGTGTAGTGGCCGTCGCTCGCCTCGAGGAGCTGCCCCAGGGTGACGACGAGCAGCGCGAGCAGCGTGGTGCGGGTCCAGGAGTCGGCTGCCGCGCCCCGGGATGCAGTCATCGGCGCAGCTGGGCGGTGGGGGCCGGCGGCGCGCCAGGCGTGGCCTCTCCCCGGGTCCGCTGCGACAGGGTGTCGGCGAGGACGAAGGAGAGGTCGGGCGTGGTCTCCGCCTCGACGTAGATCTGGTAGGAGAAGAGCGCCTTGCTCAGCCAGATGAGCGCCTGGTTGATGCGGAGCAGGGCACGGGCGAAGGCGTTGTCCCCGAACGCCTTGGGGAAGGGGGCCGGCACGCCGCGGACCCGCCGGATGCGCAAGCCCGCGTCGCCGAGCAGCTGGGAGAAGCTCCGGAAGGTGAAGAGCCGGGTGTGCGTCCGGTCGAGGATGCCGGCCTTCCCGTAGTTGAACTGGCCGAAAAGGAGCATCAGCCGCTGGACGAGGAAGCCGATGTTCGGGGTGGTGAGGATGACGGTGCGGGCGCGGTAGTCGAAGTGGCGGCGGAGCGAGGCGAGGAAGCGTTCCGGGTCATGCAGGTGCTCGAGCACGTCGAGGAGGAGGATGACGTCCGCTTCGCCGAGGTCGAGGTCGAGCGGGTCCTGGTCCAGGTCGCGGACGAGGACGGTGGTGCCCGGAGGAGCGCCGGAGGACGGAGCCCGGTCGACCAGGGTGAGCCGGCAGCCCCGCTCCACCAGGCGCTCGGCGAGCGGCCCCGGTCCGGCGCCGAGGTCCAGGACGCGGGCGCCGGGCGGCACCGCCTCCAGCGCGTAGGTGTGGCTGGAGGCGTAGTCGAGCTTGGCCGAGTAGTGGGACGTGTCGCCCGGCGGAGCGACGTCGAAGCGGCGCTGGTAGAGGATGCCGGCTCGGTGCGCGGCGTTGTGCAGCGTGGCCGAGACGACGTTCCAGGCGTAGGCCAGGCCGTTGACCCGGGAGATCTCGTCTCCGTAGTAGGTGGGGATGGGGAGCTCGACGATGCGGGCGCCGGCGTTGAGGAGCTGGAGGATGATCTCGGTGTCGAAGTGGAAGTCGTCCGAGTTGAGCGGGAAGGGAAGGGTGGCCAGCGTGGCCACCCGGTAGAGCCGGTACCCGGAGTGGAACTCGGAGAGGTGGGTGCCGAGCAGGGCGTTCTGGAGGGTGGTGAGGATGCGGTTTCCGACGAACTTGTAGAGCGGCATCCCGCCCTTGAGCGCCGAGGAGGGAGGCATCATCCGGCTGCCGAAGACGGCGTCGGCGGTGCCCCCGGCGAGGGGCTCGAGGAGACGGGGGAGCTCCTCGGGCGCGTACTGGCCGTCCCCGTGGACCATGGCCACGACCTCGAAGCCGCGGGCGATGGCGTAGGCGTAGCCGACCTTCTGGTTTCCGCCGTAGCCCTGGTTGTAGGCGTTGCGCAGCACGGTGAGGGGGAGGTCGGGGTGGGCCTCCTGGTAGGCGCGCCCGATGGCGTAGGTCCGGTCGGCGGAGGCGTCGTCGACGACCAGGATCTCCGTGTCCCAGGCCTCGAGCACCGAGCGCGGGATGCGCTCCAGCACCGCGGTCAGCGTCGCCTCGGCCTGGTAGGCGATGACGAAGACGAGGAGGCGGGGGCGGTCCGAGGGTGACATCGACCCGTTGTCGAGGAATGGCGCTCCTATCTACCAGCAGCAGCCGTCGCCCGGCGAGTTCTCCGGGGCCCTGGTTTCGTGCTATGCGCGCTGCCGCCAACACGCAGTCCTTCCACGCGTCACGGACCTTCGTGTCGACCAGGAGCTTCGCCTCAAGCTTGATTCGGGAGCCCCTTCGGGAGCTTGCGCTGCGCCTGAGGCCGCGCGGGGCACGAGCGCTGGCGGCACTCGCTCACCGCCTGGCTCCGGAAGTGCCCGCCGGCGAGGGCCCGCGCGCAGAGCTGCACCCCGGACTCCGATTCGCGCCGCCCGGTCACTTCTACAGCCCGATTCCGGATCTCACGGACGTGGAGCGCTGGTGGCCGAAGCTCTTCGATGTCTCTCGGCGCGAGCTCCTGGGAATCGACCTACGCGAAGAGTCCCAGCTCGAGCTCTTCCAGCGTTTCGAGCCGTTCTATGCCGTCCAGCCGTTCGGCGACGATCCGGCTCCCGGGCGCCGCTACTACTTCCAGAACCCGTTCTTTGCCTATGCGGACGCGCTCACCTACCACTTCGTCCTGCGCCATTTCAGACCGAGACGTCTCATCGAGATCGGATCGGGGTACTCGACCTGTGTGGCCCTCGATACCAACGACCTGTTCCTCGGAAACTCCCTCGACATCACCTGCATCGAGCCCTATCCCAATGTGCTGCGATCGCTGATGAAACCGGGCGACGCGCAGGCAGTGCGCCTCTTGCCCACCCCCGTCCAGGAAGTTTCCCTGGAGCACTTTCGAGAGCTCGAGGCAAACGACGTGCTCTTCGTGGACTCGACGCACGTCTCGAAGATGGGCAGCGATGTGAATCGCATCGTCTTCGAGATCCTTCCCAGGCTGACGAGGGGCGTGCTGATTCACTTCCACGACATCTTCTATCCTTTCGAGTACCCCCTCGACTGGCTGCGAGAGGGGCGCGCCTGGAACGAGGCGTACCTCCTCAGATCCTTCCTCATGTACAATGCGGCCTTCGAGGTGGTCGCCTTTCCGACCTACCTCGTGGCGCATCATCCGCAGCTCTTCGCGTCCAGCTTTCCACTTTTCCTGAAGAACACCGGCGGGAGCTTGTGGATGCGGAAGAGCGCTCCCCGGACGGACGATGCAAGCTGAACATCTACCCTCGAATGCCCCCGGGCCGGCGTGGCCGCCGCGCGTTGGCCCACGGCTGGTCTGGCGGGAAGTGACCGGTGGTCACCCTTGACGTCCTTCCGCGCCCTCATCGTTCCGGTGCGAGTGTCACCGGGTCGGTGTCCCGTTCCGCGAGCTGGATGTGCCAGGGGGGAAACGCCGTGACTCTGGCCCGGGAGGCCCCGGAGAGGCGCGTTGCGAGCCAGGTGGCATCCACCAGGGAGCACGCCTGGCGCCGGAGCCGGATGCTGAGCATCTGCTCATTGAGCATGGCGAGCACCTTGGCGCGGAAGTAAGGAAGCGTTTCACGGTTGAGTACGAAGCGGGAGTGCCAGAGCACTCCCTGTCCAGTGCCCGGGCCGGTCAACCAGTCGAGGATGTACCGGCGGTGATTCTGGGAGAGAGGAGCATCGGCGCAGAAGGGCTGCGCCGGGTCGTCGGAAAAGAACCCCCCCGGTTCCGGCACTCCCACCAGGGATGCGAGCGTCGCCACCTCCGCGGGGGGAATGAACAAGAAAGCGCTCCGCAGCCAGGCCTGCGCCGTGTACCCGAGAAGGCCCACCGGCTCGTTGTAGCGGTCGATGTGGCCTACCGCCGCGCCGCGCCCGGCCACCTCCTCCAGCATGCGAACGTCGAAGCGATCGATGTAGCGGGTGTAGAGCGTGCGGTGGGCCGACGTAACCAGGTGGAGCAGGTCAAAGTCCCAGATCCGCTGGCCCACATGCGCCAGCCCCTCGTCCCACGCCGAGAATTCCCACTGCCGGTTGGAACCGGCAATCACCCGAGCGCCGCCGTCATCGGTTCGGCGGGGGGAAGACGCGTTGTCGATGATCAGGAGCTCGTGTCGCACCGAGGGAAGCCGCTTCCGCTGGAAGGAGAGCAGCTCGCTCAGTGCGTCGGGATACTTCGCCGTCCCGTGGCGGACGAAGAGCGTCAGGATCCGCATGCTTCAAGATGCGCCTGGTTGAGAGCGCACTCCCGCGCATACCATCGGTTCGGGCTCGCGTTCCCGACCATCTCCTCGACCAGTCCGACCAGCCGCCGGGCGCAGTCGCGCCATCCCAGCCCCGCGGCAACCTCCGGGACCGCTCCGTGTGGCGGTTGCTCAAGGGGCTCCCGGGCGAGAAACCTCCCCACCGCCTCGATCAGCTCGTGAGGAGCGATGTACTCGACCAGGCGCCCGGGCGTTCGTGCCGGATCGACCGTCTCCCCCCAGACCGAGGAAGCGCGGAGCGCGATGCTCCTCCCGTAGGCCAGCGCCCTGACCACCGACAGCCCGAAGCCCTCGTACTGGGACGGGAACACCACCACCCGCGCGGTGGCCACCAGACGGTCGAGTTCGGCGTCGGAGAGCCTGTCGCTCTGAAAGATGGTGACGTTGGGTCGGTGTTGCGCACGCCCGCCGATGGCCCGGAGCTCCTGGTAAGGGAAGGCTTCGCTGAGCAGGTCGACGGTGGGGTCCACCGCTTTGGGGTCATGGCGGTTCCCGAGCACGAGGAGAAAGTCCTCCTCCCAGGAGCGAGCCGCTTCCGGAGCCTGGTACTCGCTGCTGTCGAGGGTCTGACCGGTGACCAGCTCGACCACCGACGGCGCGACAGGAAAGCGAAACCGGAAGCGCTCGCGGGTCAGCGCGGAATTGTAGAGAAGGCCGTCGGCGTGTGCGGCAATGCAGCGCGAGGCCTCGGCGATGCCGGGACTGCCTAGGGAGGCGGCGTCCCAGACGACGGTGTCGAGCACGTTGAAGGCGAGCGTCAGCCCGCGGCGGTGCAGCTCCGCCACTGTGGAAAGCTGCAGCGGTTGATTGAAGGCGACGGCCGATGCGTAGGAGCGGTCGGGCAGGGTGGAATGAACCTGGACTCGTGAGAGCCGCCCCGCCACGCGGTGGTAACGGGCGGCCTCCTCGGTGAAGACCACGTCCACCGTCCAGTTCGGCCCCTCGCCAGCGATTCCCTGCAGCAGACCGAGAGCGCACTCGGAGGTGCCGTTGTGGAGGGGTGGAATCCCGCGGCAATCGAGCAGGACCGGGATCGGGGACTGAGGCCTCGGCCGCCGAGCCTTGGCCGCGAGCAGCTCCCGCCGCTGGTGTGGCTCCTCCACGAACGACCGCTGGGCGGTCTGCGCAGTGGCGAGCAGGCCGCTCGAGGTCCGGTCGAGAACCGGGTAGAGGACGGCGCGCTCCTCGGTACTCGAAATGACCACGCGGTTCATGACCAAGGTCCGGCGGCCTCGCCGCTGCGCACTGAACATCTCCCACAGCAGCGCGGCCGGAAGGCTCTCGACCGGCGGGCTGGACTGCCCGATCTCGGCCGCCACCTCACCGCGAATGGCCAGGCAGGCGGCCAGCCGCTCCGCGATGACGTAGGTCTCTGGCAAGAGGGACAGGGCCCCCCTCGGAAGTATCCCGGTGGAGTTTGGTTCGCCACCTGGGAGCACCCACACGCCCTCCCCGCTGCCGTTCCCGAACCGCGGCTGGGCGAAGCCCGCTCGCTCGTCGAGCTCGAAGGCCGCGACCAGGCCCTGCAGAGCGGCGGAGTCGGGCAGGAGTGGGGCGAGCAGCACGACGAGGTCCCCCTCGCCGGCCGCGGCCTGGGCGGCCCGCGCCAGCGCCAGTGATCCCGGCCCGCTGGACCGTTGCACTCCGCCCGGAAGGGTCGCCTCGCTCGGCCCGCTCCAGCTGACGTGGATGGCCACCCGAGGAGCGAGTCGTTCCATCAGCTCGCTCGAATAGCGACATGCATCGGCTGGCGAAGCGTTGCCCAGGTCGACGAGCAGCCCCCCGAGCCGTCGAAGCTTCCCCGATGCGCCCCCGCTCATCCGTCGTGCGCCCCCCCCCTCGACACCTCTCGGAGCCCCTTCTCGAGGGCCAGACCCAGGGGGCCGTACACGAAGTCCGCTGAGAGCCGGCGGTGGATCTCTTCGCGATGCCTGCTCACCTCTAGGCCGTCAGTGCCAAGCTCCCGGGTGACCAGCCGCGCGAACTCGTACCAGTTACGCGCCACCCGGCAAAGACCCGAGAGCTCCGGAGGCAAGCCGTCGATGCCCGAGGGCCACAGCACGATGGGCCGCAGATGGGCCAGCGCCTCGACGGTCTTGATCTTGAGCCCGGTCCCGGCAACGACTGGATTCACGATGACCTTGGCCCGGGCGTAGAGGTCGTCGAGAGTGTCGACCCGGCCGAGCAGCTCGATGCCGGCCACTCCCGGATCGAGCACCTCGCAGATCGGACCGGCAACCAGCATCCGCGCGTCTGGGACGGTGCGGCGGACCAGCGGCCACGCCAAGCCGATGAAGTCTCGAATGCCCTTTAGGTTTAGGGGGTTGTTCGAAGCGACGCAAAGGATGGTGGAAGGCTCGGGCGGAGCTGGGACCTCGTCGAACGAGGGGAAATCGACTCCGGCAGTCACCACCGGGCGGTCCGGCGCCAGTGATCGGAGCTCGGCCTCCTCCGAGGGCTGGATGGCCACCAAGAGGTCGGCTCGTCGAAGGAGCGTGGCCTCCTCGTCCTTGGTGACCGCCAGCGCGTCGGAGAACCCGAACTGGACCACCTTTTCCGCCTTGGTGGAGAAGACGTCGTTGGTGTCGATCACCTTGAGGACGCCCGTACCGAGCAGCGCGAGGAAGCGCCCCATGAAGATGTAGGCGGCGATGGCCACCTGTGGCTTCAGGGTCTGCTCAAGCCGGAGCAGGAGGTCGATCAGGTGGTCGGGGCAAAAGGCTTGCTCGATCGCGACGATCCGGTTTCCGGTCCCGCTCCCGGCGGGGAAGGTTCGTGGACGCTCGTTGGATAGCCCCTCGAGCATCGCCCTCACCTCGGGTCGCTCGGACTGGTAGAGCAGGCGGCCGTCGCGATGGCAGACGATGAGGTTTGGATAATGGGCTGCGGCGCGTCGCACCACCTCCACCGTCGCTGGGTCGCCCGCAGGCGGCGTGACGACGAGGTGAACCTCGTGGCCAATGGAGAGCAGCCACCTCGTCAGTTGGTGAAGCCGGTACTCGTTCCCGGCCCGCGGAGGAAAGGGGAGCACATGGGTCACCAGGATGGTCCGGGTCGTCGGCCGGGGGCTCGCTTCGGTGCCCACCTCGGAGCCCGACAGACGTTCGGGGCGGAAGCGCAATGCCGCGCGCGAGACAGGAGTCTGAACGACCGGCGTCGGAGGGATTGAGGCAGGAAGGGAGGCGGACGGCTTCCGCACCTCGCCAGCCGGAGGCGTCTGGGTTGCGGTGGGTGCAGCTCCGAACTGCCCGGCGCTGAACTCCGGGTGTGGTCGGCGCCCCTCGGCCAGCCCGTAGAGAACGAAGTGGAGGAACGGATTGGTCTGGCTCCGGGCGACGTCCGGGTTCTGGCGCAGGTAGTACGACGTGTCGAACATCGGGTGTGGAGATCGGCCCTCGGCGGCCCCGTTGACCAAGTAGTGCTCGACAGGGTCGACGCCGGCGGCAGCCACGTCTCGATACCGGGAAAGGTAGAAGCCGACGTCGAAGAGCCCGGTGGCCGCAAGCTGGCGAACCGCGCGCTTGCGCGCGCTGTTGAGGCGAAAGGCCCTTAGACGCGCCGGCTGCAGCGCCGCTAGCCTGCGGCGAGTTCTGCCGCCGAGCTTCCTCACCGGTGCGATGAGCTGCTCCAGCACCGTCCGCCCTCGCAGGACGGACACCTCCCGCTCCAGGCGATCGATGGACTCGAGCGCCCTGTCGAGCAAGGCGGAGCGCTCCTCGAGCGCGCTCCGAGCGGTCGACGCCTCGCTGGCGAGGCGCGCGGCCTGTTCTCGGTGATCGGCCTCCAGCATGGCAATGGACTGCTCCGCCTCGGCGAGCGAGGCCTGCGACGCCGCGAGCTTGCGCTCCACGTCGCCCAGACGCTCGTCCAGTTGTTTCACCTCAGCGCCGGCGGCGGCTGCCTGGCTGATGGAGGCCTGCAGCTCCGAGAGCAGGCGGCCCATGTAGGGGCGATCCTGAAGGAGGCCCGGTCTGAGGGGCGGAAGGGGGCGGTCGGACGCCACGATCAGCATGTAGGGCGACGGACCGGGTCCCGATTCGACGGCGAAGCTCCCATCGTCGCCGCGCCAGTAGATCAACCCGGGCGCTGGTGGGACCGGAGGCTGCCCCTCGGCGATGATCGCCGAGCCGAGGATCGGTGTCTGCCCGAGGAAGGCGACATGGTGGAAGAAACGCCCGACGAGCTCTGCCAGCTCGGCGCGGGTCAGCTCCTTGACGTGGAAGGGGTTGGGATTCCCCGGTGAATAGACCCCCCGCACCGGCGATGACATCACCAGGACCCCGTCGCGACGAAGGACGCGTTTCAGCTCGGCGACGAATTCCGCATGGCCCTCGACGTGCTCGATGGTCTCGAAGCTGACGGCAACATCGATGCTCCCCGTCTCGACGGGAAGCTGGACGCAGTCGCCGCGGCGAAAGGTGAGATTCGGCGATGGGTAGTTCCGCCGAGCATGCTCGACGATCTCGGAGACGAGCTCGACGCCGATGACCGAGCGGGCCACCGTCGCCAGCAGGGCGCTTCCGTAACCTTCCCCGGACGCCACGTCGAGGACGTCCTTGCCGGAGCAGAACTCGAGGGCAAACAGGTAGCGGTGCAGGTGCTCGTGCTCGATCTCACCCGGCGTCCCTGGAACGAAACGCTCACCCGTGAACTCGAGACGCTCTGCCGGACTCGGTAATCGGATCGCAGTCCCGTTGCTCGGTGCCACCGGGGCCCCTGGGGAAAGTGAGAGCCTCTACCAGCTAGGCTTGCCGGAGGTCAACGCTTCGCCCGCGCGTCGTGCGCGGCCGCGGATCGAACCGCCCGAATGCGGGTAACCTCCGGTCCCAGATGATCCGCCAGAACAGAGGAACCTGTGCCATCTGCATGGGTCCCACACGATTCGTCGTCGAGGGCGACTGGCTCCGCGACCACTACGTCTGCGAGCGCTGCGGCACAATTCCGCGGCAGCGCGCAGTCGTGGAGGTGCTCAATCTGTTTCGCCCGAACTGGCGGACTCTCACCATTCACGAGAGCTCGCCCAGCATGAGGTTTTTTGCTGAGCAGGCCCGCGGATACAGCTGTTCGTTCTTTTTCGACGATGTCCCGGTCGGGAAGACCCGAAAGGGCCAGCGCTGCGAGAATCTGGAACAGCTCACCTTCGACGACGACATCTTCGACGTGTTCATCACCCAGGACGTCCTGGAGCACGTCTTTCGCCCTGACCGGGCACTGGCCGAGATCATGCGGGTGCTCCGCCCGGGCGGGTTGCACGTCTTCACCACACCGAAACACCAACACTTGCCGACCTCCGTCCCGCGTTGCCGGATGGTGGATGGCCGGGTCGAGCATCTTCAGGAACCGCAGTACCACGGGAGCCCAATCGGGGATGGGCGAGCCCTGGTGACCTGGGATTTCGGTGCCGACCTCGACCAGCTTCTCGCGAACTGGTCGGGCTACGACACGTCGAACCTCGTCATCCGGGACCGCAGCCGCGGCATCGATGGCGAATACCTCGAGGTCTTCGTCACGACGAAGGACCCGGTGAACCGAGTGCGATCGCGCTAGCAGCTCCCGGAGGACCGCGAGACGGAGAGCCGGAACGTTCTTGCTCTCGGCAGGCTTGGCGTGGGAGTTTGCGTTTCTCAGTCGATCCGGCGCAAAAGCGTCACCAGCGCGCCGACGGCCCGAGGAGGAAACCTCTTGCTCGAGTGGACAGGCGCACGCGTCGTCCGTGAGATGCACCCACGGCGGCGGCTCCAACGTGCGAGCGAGCGTCTGTTCACCTTCGTCTATCGGAGGCTCCCGCTCGGACGGTCGGCACGACGCCGGATTCGCCACTTGCTCTTCAGCGGCCTTCCCTTTGCTTTCGCACACACCGCCTCGTACCGAAGCTGGCGTGAGGAGCAGGCAAGGCAATTCGTCGACCCGCCGCGGACGCTGGTATCGCAGCCGGCGGCGGATTCCCTGGGAGATCAAGGGGCGACATCGGACGGGACGTCGCTCCCCCCTGCCGACGGCGTTTGGGAATGGGCGGATCGGGTCGAGATCAGCGAGCGCATCGAGCGTGCCGAGGGGAGGCGCCGCGGAGCGTTACAGGTCAGGCCCCGCGAGGTCGTGTCAATCCAGAAGTCCGAATTGGATGCGGCGGTGGCCGATCTCAGCTTCCCCAGACCAACCGAGCCGATTGTCTCGATTGTCGTTCCCAGCGGCGACAACTTCCGACAGACGGTGGAATGCCTGCTCTGCATCGCCCGCTCCGGTGCCGCGGTGGCCACCGAGGTCATCCTCGCCGGCGACGCTTCCACCGGCGGAACGGCGGAGCGGCTGGCACGGGTCCCCGGTCTGCGAGTGCTGCCGTCGGCGAGGAGGGAGAGCGCCCTCCTCGATGTCACTCGCGTATTGGCGGCCGCTCGCGGACGCTTCGTTCTGCTGATGAAGGTCGATGTCCAGCTGCTTCCCGGCTGCTTGGATGCACTGGTCGCTGCGGCCCTGGAGCTTCGGCAGGTGGGCGCGGTCGGTCCCAAGATCCTCCGTCCGTCCGGACGTCTCCAGGAAGCTGGACGCTCGCTCCGTCCCGATGGCACGAGCGTCCGGATCGGCCTCGACGACGGACCGGAAGAGCCGCAGTACAACTACATCCGCGAAGTGGACTGCTGCTCCGGCGCGTGCCTCCTTCTCGACGCGGCGGCGCTCGGGGAGCTGGGCGGATTCGACGAGACGCTCGCCCCGGGCGACTGCCAAGACGCCGACCTCTGCCTGCGGTTGCGCGAGCGCGGGCTGCGCGTGATCTACAATCCCGCTGCGGTGGTCGTGCAGCAACGGTCCGACGCCGCGACGGGCTCGGGCAGCGAGGTCGAGCTCACCCGCCTCGGCCGCAGCCTCGACAGGTTTGTTCGGCGGTGGCAGCCCAAACTCGATCGCCTCACCGACGTGCGCCTGGTGGCTTTCTATCTGCCGCAGTTTCATCCAATACCCGAGAATGATCGCTGGTGGGGACCGGGGTTCACCGAATGGCGCAACGTGGTGAAGGCTCAGCCCAATTTTGTGGGTCACTACCAACCACGCCTGCCAGCCGACCTGGGTTTTTACGACCTGCGCGCCCCGGAGGTCGCCGACCAGCAGGCGGCCCTCGCTCGCCGCTATCGAATCGACGCATTTTGCTATTATTACTATTGGTTCGCCGGACGCCGCCTCTTGGAGATGCCGCTCGAGCGGCTCCTCCTCCAAGGTCGACCCGCCCTTCCGTTCTGCCTCTGCTGGGCCAACGAGAACTGGACCCGTCGCTGGGACGGACGGGATGACGAGATCCTGATGTCCCAGGCGCACTCCGACGCCGATGACGCGGCGGTGATCCGCGACATGCTTCGCTACCTCCGACACCCGAATTATCTGAGGGTGGCCGGCAAGCCGCTGCTCGTCGTCTACCGGGTGGCGCTCTTCCCTGACTTTTCCCGCACGGCCGCAACCTGGCGCCGGATCTGCCGGGACGAAGGGCTGGGTGAGATCTACCTGGTCATGGTCGAGTCATTCGATCTGGTTTCCGGCGCCACCCACCCCGCCAGCCTGGGATGCGACGCCGCTCTCGAGTTCCCCCCACACGGCCTGTCGGATCACTGCCCACCGACCGGGCGGGTGACCAACCCTGGCTTCGTCGGGCAGGTGGCCGACTATCGGGAGATGGTGGTCCGATTCTGCCTTCGAGAGCAGCCCCGGTACACTCGCTTCCGGGGAATTCTGCCCGGCTGGGACAACACCGCGCGGCGGCAGGATTCGAGCTTCTGCTTCGTGAACGCAACGCCCGGTGCCTTCGAGGCCTGGGCCGAGTTCGTCATTGAGCAGACACGGTTGATGCGCAGTGGAGACGAGCGATTGGTCTTCGTCAACGCCTGGAACGAGTGGGCCGAGGGCGCTTACCTGGAGCCCGACCTCCGCTTTGGCCACGGGTTTCTCGAGGCTCTCAAGCAGGCCAAGGAGTCGGCGCTCTTCAAGCGGAGGAGCGGATATGCGCTCGGCTGAGGCTCGCCAGGGTGGGGAGTGAGCCCGCGGGTCCCGGACGTCTGTCTGGTGGGCCATCCCTTCATCCCCATCGGGATGGGCGAACAGGTGCGCTCCTCGTTCCGCAGCCTCCGGAGCGTCGGCCTCCGTCCTGCGCTTCGCGACGTGTACGGCTCGCAGAAGCCCGAGCCTGATGCCGAGGCCGAGTTCGGCCCCTTCCTCGAAGAGGGCCTGCGCACCTTCAATCTCTTCCACATCAACGGGGACGAGGTTGAGCCCGTGCTTCGCCACTTGGCCGGCGTGCCGTCGCCGGCGCCCAGCTGGCGCGCGGTGAGCCCCGCCTGGGAGCTGCCGCAGTATCCCGCCGAGTGGGCGCGCCTGCTCGACCAGTTCGACGAGGTGTGGGCATTCTCTCGATTCGTCGAGCAGGCTCTCGTCCAGACGGTTCACCGGCCAGTCATCCACGTTCCACCGGCCTGCGAGGTAGTGCTCTCCTCCTTCCTCAGTCGCCGCTACTTCGGCATCCCCGAATCGCATTACACCTTCCTCTTCTCTTTCGACTTGCGGTCCTATGTCTCGCGAAAGAACCCAGAGGCGGTCGTGGCCGCCTACCGGCGGGTTCTGCAAAAGCGCCCTCACGCCGCGACCACGCTCGTCTTGAAGATCAATGGTGCGGAGCTGGCCGACGACCGCTTTCGCGAGTTCCTCGCATCGTTTGCCGACCTCGGCGACCGCGTGCTCGTCATCCCGCGCACGCTGGGTGACGACGAAGCGAAGAATCTCGTCCGCTGCTGTGACTGCTACGTTTCCCTTCATCGATCGGAAGGCTTCGGCCGGGGTCCGGCGGAGGCCATGGTGCTCGGCAAGCCGGTGATCGCGACCCGATGGTCGGGCAACCTCGACTTCATGAACGACTCGAACTCGCTGCTCATCGATTACACGCTCATGCCGGTGGCGCCCGGCGCCTATCCACACTGGCAGGGCCAGCGCTGGGCCGACCCGGACGTGGAGCAGGCGGCGGCGAGGATGGTCGAGCTGCTCGACGCACCGGAAAAGGGAATAGAGCTCGGGCGGCGCGCCTCCCTCGACATGCGGCGCGAGTTCTCCTACCGCGCCATCGGGGTCCGCATGCTGCAGCGGTTCGAGGCGATTGACCCCTCGATTCACTGATTCTAGGTTGAGCCCGTGAGGTGGATGGACAAAATCGCCGAGTATTCGTCCTCGACGCTAGACCACATGGCCGGCACGTTCGAGAACCAGGTCCTGGCGCGGATCGAGTCGCTCCTTCCCGAAAAGATGGAGCGGACCGCGGAGACGGGATGTGGAAAGTCGACCATCCTCTTTTCGAACCTGTCGGAGCATCACACCGTGTTTTGCATCGACGACCGCAGCGACGGTGAACGCTCGTCGGTCAGGTACTTCGAGTCGAGCGCGCTGACACGGCGGCAGGCGATTCGATGCGTGTTCGGTCCGACTCAGCTCACCTTGCCGAGATACACCCATACCGGTCCGTATGATTGCGTCCTGCTCGATGGCCCCCACGGGTACCCGTTCCCGGAGCTTGAGTACTACTTCTTCTATCCGCACCTCCGGCAGGGCGGATTTCTCCTCGTCGACGACGTTCAGATTCCCTCCATCGGGCGGTTTGCGGACTTCTTGCAGGAGGACGAGATGTTCGAGCCGGTCGAGCTGGTGGGCACGACTGCCGTCTTCCGACGGACCTCGGCCGAGACGTTCAGCCCGATCGGCGATGGCTGGTGGACGCAGAGGTTCAACCGGCGCCGGATTCCGGCCAGTTCCGAGTTCTATTGTGGCGACGGCCAGCTCCTGACCGCCTTCCACGAACGCATCGGCGGTGGCCCAGGGGCGACGCGGGCGAGTTCATCCGCTCCGAGCACCGGGAGATCGATTGTCGGTCTCGGTTCGCGGGTTCGCCGGGCGGCCCGCATGCTGCTCGACGGAAGCTAACCCCGCTCTGAGCACTTCGGCGCCGAACGTGGCCCTGCTTACCTCAGACGGCCGGACAGCTGGTCGCGGCCTTCGCGGCCTGGTCTGGCTAGGCCTCCTCCTGCCCGTGTTCCTGAGCCTGAACTTCGTCGTTCGCTTCGCGGTCGACGTCCCCTTCTGGGACCAGTGGGAGCTGGTTCCACAGATCTCGCGGATGTACGCCGGGACGCTGCGCTTCGCCGATCTCTACCTTCAGCACAACGAGCACCGCATCCTGGTCCCCCGGTTGGTGATGCTGGGGCTCGTCCGGCTGACCGGCTGGGACACCCGCTTCGAGATGTTCGTCGGCTGGTTGCTCTTACTCGCGACCGCGGTGGTGCTCCTCGTCGAATACATTCGCGCCCTCGGGCGAGACGTCGGCTCCCTGCTGCGGTTCCTCCCCATCGCCTGGCTGGTGTTCACCCTGCGCCAGTTCGAAAATCTCCTCTGGGGCTGGCAGCTCCAAGTGTTCCTCGCTGCCTTCGGTGTCGTGGCGTCGATGGCCTTGCTCTGCTCGGGCAAGGTGACGCCCCGGCGCACCCTGCTCGCCATCCTCTGCGCCGAGGTGAGCAGCTTCTCCTTCGCCGCCGGCCTCGCCGTGTGGCCGGCAGGCGCGGCGGCCATCCTGGCGAGGCGAGAGGCACGGTGGCAGCGTCTGGGCCTCTGGCTGGGCTCAGTCGGGCTGACCCTGCTCCTCTACCTTCCCGGCTACCACCGCCCGGCGCACCACCCGAATCCGGGCTATTTCGCGAGCCACTTGGCGCGATCCGCCTACTTCTTTCTGGCCATGCTGGGAGGAAGCCTGGTCCGCGATACGGAGGTCGCCACCGCGGCGGCGGTGGGCCTGGTGTTGCTCGGTCTGTGCGTCATCCTCTTCTTGCTCTGGCGGCGAGGGGAGCTCGACCTCGGGCGGGTGGGCATCGGCCTGCCTCTCGTGGTCTTCGCTGCGGTATCGGCGGCGATGGCCACGGTGGGGCGGGTGGGGTTCGAGTACGGGACCGAGCGCGTCGGTATGGCGCTCTCCTCCCGCTACACCACGCTCACCCTGCTCGGAGTGTACGGGGTCTACCGCGCCAGCCTCGTCGTAGGAGCTGAGCGCTGGCGACAGGCGTTGCTCGGGTCCATGGTGACGATGCTCTTCATCGGAACCTTTCTCGAGCTGCAGACCAGCTACGCCCTGGGGGCCGCGGTCCGGAACGAGCGCCGGAGGATGCAGCAGCTGCTGGTCACCTGGAGGACGCGGCCGGATAGCGAGCTGGGCGCGATCTATCTGCCGTTCAGCCTTCGCGAGCGGATCCCGGAGGTGGAACGTCTGCAGCTGAGCGTGTTCCGGCCCAGGCAGTGATCGGTCGGGCGCGGGTTCAGCTTCTCC
>Ga0335082_10001107_pt1 | contig 28559 bp, 28 predicted proteins | sample Lox_Sample_41_FD_206718 | JGI IMG/M metagenome (GOLD analysis project Ga0335082, IMG submission 206718) | Soil microbial communities from Loxahatchee National Wildlife Refuge, Florida, United States - Lox_Sample_4.1 | ecosystem: Environmental > Terrestrial > Soil > Wetlands | place: USA... | reverse complement strand
TCTGCAATCCGCATCCATCGCGGGTTTCAGCAAGACGGCAGGGAATTCCGGGGGATCTGTAGCCTGTACAGCCTGACCTCCCGCGCAGCACTCAAATCAAGAGGTTGTTCAGAGGTTCCTTAGGGCTGCGAGATCTTGTCGCACACTGTCGGCGCCAGGCGCACAAAGTGAGCGTGATTGAAGGTGTAGATGCGGTCACAGCGGGACTTCTCGGCGCACCGTAGCTGCAAAGCGTCGTAAACGACGCCCCCGCGCAGCGCGGCCTTGACTGCCGATTCCAATATGGCCAGATAGTCCTTAGAATCCAGGCTGACAACTTCGCAGTGTGGCAACACCGTTTCGTTGATGAACAGATAGGCTTCGGAAGGGTGAATGGCTGGACTCAGCGGAAGCCGCGTCAGGATGCCGAAGGTCTCCGCCAAGCCGTGAGCCGAGACCGCTCCGGAATGGCGGCCGCTCATAGCCTGCCGATAAGCGGCAAGCCCGACCGCGTGATGCGGATGATGAGCGACGGCCACCGCAACCAGGACGGAAGTGTCGAAGAAAAACTTCACTCCAGGCCGCCAAGACGCCGGAAGCGATCTTCGCGGTCGTCCTGAATCGCAGTGTCGAAATCCAGGTCTCCCTGCGGAACACCATGATGGACCCACACTCCGCCTTCATTGACCAGACTGGGAGCGCTCATCTTGGGGCGCAAGGCGAACTCCTGAGCGCGCTCGTTGACCTCCAGTTCTGTGCCGGGGCGAAGGCCGTATCGGGCCCGTAGTGGTTTCGGAAGAACCACCCGTCCGAGCTTGTCTAATCGTAGTTTCACTCGGACATCATACCATCTTTCATTGCCAATGGCAAATATGATTGGCAATAGCAAGACTGCCACGGGCGTCGTTGCTTATCGCGGCACTTGGTCGATTTTCGCCGCGAGGATGAAGTCGGATTCTGTCAGCCCGTTGACGGCATGTGTCCAGGTGGTGATTTCAACCTTGCCCCAGCCCAGCAGGATGTCGGGATGGTGGCCTTGTTCCTCGGCCAGTGCTCCGACGCGGTTGACGAAGGCCAGCGCCGTCTTGAAATCGGGGAACCTGCAGCTGCGTACGATGTGGTGCTCGTTGATGATCTTCCATTCCGCAGGCTCGAGCAATTGCTGCTGGATTTCGGCGAGCTCTTTTCCCTTGAGCGGGGGGACTCCGCCGCGGCAGGGAACACAGGTTTTGTCGGCTAGAGAAGGCATGGCTTACTCCTTACTGGTTCGGCAGAGACTGGCATTCATAACAATCGCTCGAGATCCCGTGCCCCATGAATGACCCTAAGAATCACCACACTGTTGTTTTCAATCCGATAGAAAACCAGGTGTTTGGAGAACCCCGCAACCGTTACCCGCCGCAGGCCCCTTAGAGAGTCGGATTTGAAGCGGCAAGGGGCTCCTGAGTAAGGCCGCTGTACGAGGCGGATGATGGTCGAAGAGGCGGCCTCTTCCCATTGCTTGCTCAAGTCAGAGTTCGCTTGTTGTTCATACCACTCAGCCTGCTCAAGCATGTCGCTTATCGCGGCATCGCTGAAGCTGAGGCCAAGTCGCTTCACAGGCGTTCGGTTCGGTCCCTAAGTGCAGCAACCAAACCCTTGCGCCTGATCTCGTTAACGTCCAGTCTGATCGTGGGACCCTTCACCGCGGCGATCAGGTCTTGTTCGAGACTGTGCAGCCTGCGCTCTTTGTCTTGACGAATCAGGTCCCGGACGTATTCGCTGGGAGTGCCCCAGTTTCCCGAGGCAACCTGTCCCTCGACATACTCCTTGAGAGCTTCGGGTAGCGAGATATTCAACGAGGTCATAGCCATACCTTCATATTATGACAGTTTATGACGGTGCGTGAAGCGAACATCTTGGAACCTGGGCCATCGTCTGTACAACCAATTCCTCAAATCCAGTGGCCAACTCCGCCACCACCTTGATTCGGTTATTGCAGAGAATCTCTTCGTGATCGATCTTCACCACCGGGCAATCGCGGTTTTTCCTTCGACGTTTGATATCGAAGCAAACCGGATCGTAGTCGTAGTCCGGGCCTTTGGCGAATTGAAGGTATCCAGCCGGTCTGAGAGCATCCCATAGGGCGGGAGCTTTCGATAACTGCTCGAGCAACCGGGACAAGCCGGGGCCCGGCGGATTGGCCAGCAGTGTGTACAACTGAAGATCCACCTCGGCCCATCGATAGGAAAGGACCAGGTGCTCGAACAGAGGAGGGAAGCGGGCAGGCAACCTGGCATAGAGCGGCTCGAGTAACGATTCGTCCGTCTCTATCTTCAACGGCTGCCAATGCACGCGATCATGTTCATCTTCCTCGCCAATCGCAAGCGCCGCGGCAATCGGATCAATGGCACGGTAGACAGCCATCTCGTCGAACTTCGAAAAGCTGGCGATGAACTGCTGGAGCAGAGCGTCTGCCTTGATCTGGCTCTTCCGGCTCTTGGGAGACATGTCGTCTCCGCCTAGAACGGAATATCCTCATCCGTAATCGGCCCGGCTGCGGCGGGGGCATGTTCCGGTTCCGGCGTGCGCTGATCGAAGTTGTTGCCGCCTGACGCGCTCGCACCACGCGAGCTGCCGGCGTAGTCGCCGCTGCCTTCGCCGCGTCCGCCGAGTAGCACCAGATCGTTGGCCACGATCTCGGTCATGTATTTCTTCTGGCCGGTCTGCTTGTCGTCCCAGGAGCGGGTTTGCAGACGGCCTTCGATGTACACTTTGCCGCCCTTCTTCAGATATTCTCCGGCGATCTCCGCCAGCCGCGCCCAGAGCACGACGTTGTGCCATTCGGTGCGATCCTGCCAGTTGCCGTCTTTGTCTTTGAAGCGTTCGTTGGTGGCGAGGGCGACCTTGGCCACGGGCGTTCCCTGCGGCGTGTACTTCACCTCCGGGTCTTTGCCGAGGTTTCCGATCAGAATGACTTTGTTCACGCTCTTCATAATGCCAATCTCCTTTAAGAGGCTCACTATAACAGAATCAGGGAGGCCCGCGGCTGTGTCAGGCGCACAGCAGAATTGTGATGAATTCGAGGTTCCAGGGAAAGCTTTCAGGCGGCGGCAACCCGTTTTTCGGGCAGCGGCCGCACCCTCTTTTTTTCGCGATACGAGCGCGCCAGTTCAAGGTAGATGCCGACATCGCGGTCCAGGTCGGATTGAGTTCCGTCAAAATAGAAGTTCCGGATGGGAATCCCGCCCAGGTCGCGGCTCAGGCGCGGATAGATGGCCTCGCTGACGATCCCGTTCATGCACGTGAACGGACTGATATCGACGATGCCATCGGCGCCCTTGCGCGACAGGTAAGCCGCCTTGCCGACACTCATCACCATTTCTCCCTCAACACCGTGATTGGGCAGATAGGGGCGGGCCAGTGCCATCAGTTCGTCGTACGACGGATCTTCGTGTCCGTTAAAATCGTTGCCGAACACCTCCATCAACGCGTGTTCATCGTGATGCTGAATGCGGGTGCGCAACCAGCATTTCAGCATAGCCGTCGAGAATGTCTGCCGTTCCAGCCGCAGTTTTCGGGCTTCTTCCCCATTCGTGTAGGAAATCCATTCCGCCAGATCGCTGATCCAGCACTCCGCGCCCTGCTTCTCCAGGCGACGCACCAGGTCCTGGTTGGAAAACCGGTTCAGCCGGCAGAAGATCTCGCCTACGACGCCGACCAGCGGTCGCTTCGGTCCCGGCGCCAGCGCGACGGACTCAAAGCGCCGCTGCCCGCGGTGCAGGGATTCCTGGATCATTCGCAGCTGGCAATCGTAGTCCGAGCAACTCTGCTCGATCGTTTCGCAGAGATCGTGGATCGAGTCTGCGAAAGCTCTGTCGGCAGTTCCAGCCACGGCTTCGTAGGGCCGCGTCATCAACAGTTTCTTGCGCAACAAGTCGGCGGAGACCAGCGCGCGCCACACTCCGCGTACGAACGCCGTTCCGAAGTCGCCGATCTCGGAGTAGCCATGCTCGGTTGTCGGAGAAAGGACCGTCACCCCCGAGCACCCGAGTTCTACCAGGAGTCTCTTCAGAAAGGGAGCATACTGCCCGAACCGGCAAGGGCCTCCTCCCGAGGCCATCAGGAAAACGGTACGTTTCGCATCGAATTCAGGCTGCTCGACGACCTTCACGAAGTCGCCGACGGTGACCTGCGCCGGATAGCATTCATCCCCGCTGGTGAATCGGCCTCCCAGTTCGAGGGTGCGGTTGTCCGACGGCGGCGTCGGCTGTGCAGCGATTCCCAACCAGTGCAGGACAGCGCAGAAGGCCTCTACGCTGCCATCCGTCATGGCCGGCACGTACACGACCTTGCCATGGAGGGGATGCGTCGGCGGCACCGTCTTTCTCACGCAGGTATGGCGGAAGAGGGACATCGCAGGAATCCTTTGCTGTCGAGGTAGGCTTCACAGCGGGTCAAGTAGCCCGCGTCATTGGAGTGAGCGTCGAACTGCAGGAAGAGAGCGGGCTTGCCGGCCGCGTCGGTCAGAAACGGCTTGATGAACGAATCGGGGCCGCACTTGAAATTGGAAATGTAGATCAAGTGCAAGTTGGGATCACGCTCGGTGAACCGCGCCGCGGCCAGGATCAGCCGTCCCGAGTTCCAGAACATGTTGGGATTGATGGAAGTAATGTCTTCCGCTTCGAGCGGCAAGAAATCCATCGGAATCACATTCACGCCGTACAGCGTTCTCAGTTTGCGGGGAATGTCGCAATTCATGCTGCGGTCGTAGAGGTTGTAGGGCCGTCCCACGAGCACGATCGCGAGCTCATTGCGCCGCCCGACCTCGTGTGAGGCGGTTCTGCCCTGGGCAAGCAGCGCATCCTGGAATTCATACTGTGCCCGATATGCGGCTTCGACGGCCAGGTCGCTGCGACGATATGCCCATCCATGCTCGCGCGCGAAGGAGCGCAGTTCCGATTTGACAGATCGTTTTCCAAGGCGAAAATGCACGGTTGGGATCAGCAGACGATCGCGCGCGCCTTCTAATCCACCGGCCGTCCGCACGACAAATGGCAGTGTCTGGTTCCACGGACACAGGTGCGAATCGGCGGCGTTGATCGCAGGGGACTCCATGTTCACGACGTTGGGTAGAAAGATGAAGTCCGCTCCGCCTTTGAACAACGCTTCCACGTGGCCGTGCGCGACCTGAACCGGGAAGCAGGGCTGGGCGATTGCCAGTTCTTCGCCGCGCGCGGCCACCGTTCCGTCCGTCGGCGGCGTCAGGACAATCCGGCAACCCATCTCCTGCAGGTAGGTGCTCCAGAAGGGAAAGCGATCATAAAAGAACATGGCGCGGGGAATTCCGACGGTGCGCTCGGCGGCCACGTCAGGCTGCCAGGATTGCAGCAGGAGCTTTTCGCGGATCTCGATCAGGTCGGCAATAACCGGTTCGCGGTCGGTGTGCGTGCGCTTGCGGAACTTGTCCGAACACTTATCGCCCCAATAAGTCTTGTGTCCTTCGATGACGAACTCCTTCATCTCGCAATCATTGGAGCAGGCCCGGCACACAAAATCGCGGCTGGTATAGTCCACGCGGTTGAGGTCGTAACCGCGAAAGCGGGTGGGATGGTCCGCGTTCTGCATGCGGTCACGGGCCAGCAGAGCCATTCCGATGGCGCCGATCACGCCGTTGTGCGGCGGAACGATGATCGGTTTGTTCAGAATCTGCGCGAAGGCGGCCGCGACCGCGTCGTTATACGCCGTTCCGCCCTGGAAGTAGATGACGTCGCCGATCTTGCGCCCGCGCACGACGCGGTTGAGATAGTTCATGGCCACCGAGTAGGCGAGGCCCGCGCACAGGTCGCCCACCTGCGCGCCGTCGAGCAAGGCCGCAGTGAGATCGCGGTCCATGAACACGGTGCAGCGCTCTCCCAGCCGCGCCGGAAGTGCCGACGCCAGCGCCAATTCAGCAAACTCGCCCTTGATGGAAATCCCGAGCTTCTCAGCTTGCTCCTCGAGGAACGAACCGGTGCCGGCGGCGCAGGCTTCGTTCATGGTGAAGTCGACGACGATTCCGCGGTCCAGGCGGATGAACTTCGAGTCCTGCCCGCCGATCTCGAAGATGGTGTCGACTACTTCCGTCCCCAGTTGCTGGCAGACGTGCATGGCGCCGGTCTTGTGGGCTGTGATCTCGTCGTTCACCGTGTCGGCGCCCACCAACTCTCCGATCAACTCGCGGCCCGAACCGGTGGTGCCGACGCCGAGGATCTGGAGATGGGCGCCCAGTTCCTCGTCGATTTCCTGCAGTCCCTGGTTTACGACTTCAATTGGGCGGCCTGCCGTCGGCAGATAGATTTCCTTCAGCAGGCGGCCGTCAGCATCGATGACTACGAGATTGGTGCTGACCGAACCGATGTCGATTCCCAGATAGGATTCGACCCTTCCAGCGCTGTGGCGTAGTCCGGTATTGGAAACTTCGCGGCGCAAGAGCCGCACATTCTTCATCGAAAGCGGTTCGGAACATGCCGATTCCGATCCACGCACTTCCTGCCGCAAACTGTCGATCGCGATCCGGATCGGCCGGTCGGCTTGTTCCTCGGCGAATAGCGCGGCTCCCAGCGCGCTTAGGCAGTAGGGCAGGTTGGCCTGGACGAGTCCGCCGTTCTTCAGGTGAAACACCTGCGCCATGGCTCGCTGCACGGCCGGATTCATGGCTACGCCGCCGACAAACAACACGGGTGGAACGACAGGCCGGCCGCGCACGATGCTGGACTTGAAGTTGCGCGCGATGGCCTCACACAACCCGCGAAGGATCTGCCCGGTCGAATAGCCGCGCTGCTGGGCGTGGATCATGTCGGTCTTGGCAAAGACGGAGCACCGCCCTGCGATTCGCGCGGAACATTCCTCGGAGCAGGCCGCCGCGGCCGCTTCTTCCACCGAGTAGCGCAAGCGAGAGGCCTGCTGATCCATGAACGATCCGGTGCCGGCCGCGCAGTCACCGCTCGATTGATAATCCACGATTCCGAGATATCGGTCGTCATCGGCCGGATCCAGGCGCAGATAGCGCGAAGATGCTCCCCCCATCTCAAAGACGGTTCTTACTTCCGGATAGAGGCGCTGCACTCCCTTAGCCAGCGCGCGGAATTCGTTCTCGTATCCGCAGCCCAGCAGTTTCGCCACGCGGCGTCCGCCGGATCCGGTGGCACGGAGGCTGCTGATGCCTTTACCTCCAGCCAACTGCTCCACGTCGGAGAGAAGTTTGTAGGCGGCTTCGAGCGGATTGCCCTGGATACGCCGGTAGTTCGAAATCAGGAACGACTTGTCCGCGGCGGCCTCGCCGGTAGGGAACGGCATGCGCACGAAACCGTCAGGAGGTTCGTGATCGGAGCGGTCGAATGACAGGCAGAACGAGCCCACCGCGACCGCCTTCAAGCTGGTAGCGCCGACGTCCAAACCGACATGCAGGCTCACGCGAACTCTCCAAGCGCCGCCGGAGACGCAGGTGTCCGGTGAAGGCGCTCAGAGCCTGGAAACGGCTCGTGGGAATCTTCGGTGTTCGCTCACCTACAGTCGGTGATCGAGATCACAGGCGGATGTGCGGGGAGATTCCGCAGAAGTCTTCTAAACAAAGATCCGGTAGAGCATCAGGTAGATCACCACTCCGGTGACCGAAACATAGAGCCACAATGGAAACGTCCAGCGCGCGATCGCGCGATGCCGGTCGAAGCGCTGGCGCAGTGCGCGACTCAACGTGATGATCACCATCGGAACGATGACCGCTGCCAGGATCGTATGAGACGTCAGGATCGTGAAGTACACCGGGCGCGACCATCCCGTCCCGCGAAAATGCATGGAACCGACGTGCGCGTGATAGTAGAGGTAGGAGATCAGAAACAGGGTTGAGGTGCCGAACGCCGTCAGCATGACTGCGCGATGTGCGGTGATCCGCTTGCGGGCGATCAGAACGCGGCCCACGGCCAGCAGGACCGCGCTGCACGCGTTCAGCGATGCGTTGATGACGGGGAAGATGGAGTAGTCGGCCATGGTGCTGCTTCGTTTGTACGGGGAAGGCGGCGAAAACACAATGCAGAATTAGGAAGGCAGAAGGAAACGAGAACACTCCGCCCGGGCATGGTGTTTCCATTCTGCATTCTGACTTCTGCATTCTGCATGGTGTTTTCACCTCTGCAATCTGACCTCTGCCCTGGGACCTCGCCTCTGTCCTCGCTTGTTACTTGCGCCAGCGTATAAAATGTGAGCACGATGTCCACTGTGGGGAATCCGCAGCCGCCGGTCACGCCGGCCCCGGCACAACCTGATGCAAAGCACCTGCCCGTCGTCGCCGTCTGGGTGCGGGACCTGCTGGTCTCGCTCGCCATCTCCGCCTTCATCATCATCTTTCTGTACCAGCCGGTGAAAGTGGAAGGCACCAGCATGATGCCGGGCCTGGAAGACCAGGAACGCATCTTCGTCAACAAGTTCGTGTATCGGTGGGAACCAATCGAGCGCGGCGATATTGTCGTTTTCCGCTATCCTCGCGACACTTCGAAGAGCTACATCAAGCGCGTGATCGGCGTGGCCGGCGACAAAGTCCGCATCGAGAGTGGGCAAGTCTACGTCAATGGCGAGGCGCTCGACGAAGATTACGTTCCCAGCGATTACGCCGACGCGCGTTCCTATCCTGAGATCACTGTCCCCTCGGGAACCTATTTCGTGCTCGGCGACCACCGCACCATGTCGCAGGACAGCCGCGATTTCGGGCCGGTCAACGAACGGCTCATCTACGGCAAGGCCGTGTTTGGATATTGGCCGATGGAGAAGCTGGGAAGGTTGCGGTAAAGCAGGTCAGGTCACAGGTATCAGCTGCCGCAGCAGGACCTATTACACCTAAGCCTGGCTCCTGACAACTTGAGACCTAACACCTGACACGTTTTCTGTTTTTCCACAGCAGTATCCCTGTTAAAATCCATAAAATCCACTCCCAGGAGTAGAGATGCAAGCAATCCTTGCGCTCGAAGACGGCCGCGTCTTCCGAGGCAAAGGTTACGGCGCCAAAGGCGAGTGCTCCGGCGAAGTCGTTTTCAATACTTCCATTACCGGCTACCAGGAAATTTTCACTGACCCTTCCTATGCCGGACAGATCGTCGTTCTCACCAACCCCGAAATTGGCAACTACGGCACTACTCCGGAAGACAGCGAAGCCATCCGCCCCTATATCGAGGGCTTGATCGTCCGCGAGTTCTCGAAAGTAAGCTCCAACTGGCGCTCGCAGCAGGTCGCCGACGAGTACATGGAGCAGTACAAGATTCCCGTGCTCGCCGATATCGACTCGCGCGCGCTGGTGCGCCATCTGCGCGACAACGGCGTGATGCGCGGCGTGATCTCGACGCTCGAGAGCGATGCGGAGAAACTTGTTGCTAAGGCTCGCTCGATCCCGAAGATGGACGGCACCGACCTGGCCAAGGTCGTGAGCACGAATCACACCTATGTCTGGGAAACTGGTGAGCGTTCGCACCTGCCCGACGAAGTTGTCGGAGTAAAAGACGAGCCGCCGCGCTTTCATGTCGTCGCCTATGACTTCGGCATCAAGCAGAACATCCTGCGCAAGCTGCGTGCCGAAGCCTGCAAAGTGACGGTCGTCCCGGCGCAGACGCCCGCCGAAGATGTGCTAGCACTCAAGCCCGACGGTGTCTTCTTGTCGAACGGCCCCGGCGATCCCGAACCCTGTACCTATGCGGTCGACAACATTCGCCGCCTGATGGGACGCCAGCCGATCTTTGGAATTTGTCTGGGACACCAGCTGTGCGGCATCGCGCTTGGCGGGAAGACCTTCAAGCTGAAGTTCGGACACCACGGCGGGAACCATCCGGTGAAGCAGCTGCTGACGGGCAAAGTCGAGATCACCGCGCACAACCACAACTTCGCCGTCGATCCCGATTCGTTGCCGCAGAGCGAAGTCGAGCTGACGCACATCGACCTGAACGACAATACGCTCGAAGGCATGCGCCATCGCAATCTGCCGCTGTTCAGCGTCCAGTACCACCCCGAAGCGGCGCCGGGCCCGCACGATTCGCATTACTTGTTCAAGGATTTCGTGAAGATGATGGAGGAGGGGAAGCAGTGAAGAGTGCGCTTGTTCTCGTGGTTTGCGCGCTCGCCTCCGGATGCACACGTCACCAAGTGGATCCCGATGCGAAAGATCGAGTCGCGGTTTGTGGGACGATCCAACGGCAAGATGGCAAACCGGTTTCACATGCACTGATTGAGTTGCACAAAATTGCAAAAGACACCCCATACGACGTTGTAGCGAATAGTCACGAAGTCGCCAGTACTAACGACGGCGGACATTTCGTTCTGGGGTCTGGTTATGTGGGTCGTCAGTATTGGTTGTCGATTAACAGTACTCGGGGGTGTGAGGGGCTGAGTTTCTCCGAACTGGAAGCGAAACGTCTTCCGGTTACTTTCCAGCGCTCCGCACTTGAGGGCGATTGCGATAGCAAGATCAAACTTGTGGTGGATGAACACTGCAATCTGAAGCTGCAATGAACAGAACCTTTGAAGCAACAAGTTTGCAAGTGAAGTTTGAAGCGAAGCGCTTTGAAGGGGCGCGGCTTTTAGCCGCGCCGGTAGGGCAGCCAATAATAACGGGGCTTTAGCCCCTGAGGTCACGCTGTGAGACCGACAAGAGAACATGCTACTCACAACAATCAGACCTACATGGTCACGACGGAGACTTGGACTCGTCGCACTCATTTTCGCGATGAGCGTTGGGCGAGGTTATTGATCGACACTCTCTATCACTATCGAGGTTCTGCCTATCTTTTGCACCAATTTGTGGTGATGCCCGACCACATTCATATCTTGTTTACTCCTCTGACCAGCATCGAGAAGGCGGTGCAGTTCATCAAAGGCGGATTCTCCTTCCGCGCCAGGAAGGAACTTGGATCAAGTGTGGAAGTCTGGCAAAAGGGATTCCAGGATCATCGGATCAGGGATGCCGGCGACTACCTCGAACATGTCCGTTACATTCATGAAAATCCGGTTAAGGCGCATTTGTGTGAACGCCCCGAAGACTACCTCTATTCCTCGGCCCATCCCGGATTTGAACTCGACCCCGTACCTCAGGGGCTAAAGCCCCAGTCATTGGGGGCGGCGAAAGGCGCGGCTGAAGCCGCGCCCCTTCAAAACAAATCCGTCGGTGGCACAGATGAAGTAGCACGCCTTCAGCGTGCAACTCGCGCCGATGCGTCGGGCCGAGCACCCTTTCAGAGCGGATCTGGGGACAGCACGCCCGAACGCGCGCCTTTTCAAAGCGGAAAGGATAACAAGGATGTTGCCTAGCCCATTTGAATCCATCGTGACAACGGTTTTGAAGGGGCGCGCCTTCAGGCGCGCCGTAACGAGCCCCCATTGTGACGCGGCTTTAGCCGCTGAGGGAAAGCTCGGTCGTAATCGCGACAGTGAGGGATCTGCAGTTGGCGGCCAGCGCCGGTCTTCCGGCTCTGGAATGACCATTGCGTTCTTTTGCCTTTTCGGATTGCTTATCCTCTCCATCCATTCCCATGCTGCCGACCCCGCCGATAAGCGATTCCAGTGGAGCGAAGCGCAGTTTGCCGTGCAATGCGGCTACAAAACGGCTGACTACTCCAAGGCGGAAATGAAATGGTTCACCGATCGGAACTACTCCGATAAATGGACTGCGATCTCCGCCAGCAAACTCAAAGCCTGCGAAGATTGTTATCGATTCGCAGAAGTGGCCAGCGTCGGGAAGTTGCGCGTAGTCAGGCTATCATTGGACAGCGAATCCCGTGATTGGCTTCATGAAATCCACTACTGTTTTGAGGAGAACGGTAGCCTTCGAGCTGTGCAATCCGTTTTCAATTGCGCTTGGGGCTGGTCTTACGTTCGTCTGTTCTCGTTTGAAAATGGGAGTCTCAAAGCCTTAGCGTCGAGATGGCAGGAGTTGAAGAGCGGCAAGGAGATCGTGCAGCCGAAAACTGCGAGTGACCTGAAGGATCACTGGGACGATGTCCCAATGTATAAGGCTTTTTCCAATGTGCCTTTTGCGAAACTGATATCTACTAATGCCCAAACGAACTGACCTCTCCAAAATCCTGATCCTCGGCTCCGGCCCGATCGTCATCGGACAATCGGCCGAGTTCGACTACTCCGGCACGCAAGCCTGCAAGGCGCTCAAGTCTGAGGGCTTTGAAGTGGTGCTGGCGAATTCGAACCCGGCGACGATCATGACCGATCCGGAGCTTGCCGACCGCACGTATATCGAGCCATTGACTCTCGAATACCTCGAAGAGATCATCCGCATCGAGCGCGAAATGTCGCCCAGCGCCGGATTCGCTGTGCTTCCCACCGTCGGTGGGCAGACCGCGCTCAACCTGGCCATCGAACTGGCCGACGGCGGCGTGCTCGAAAAATACAACGTCCAACTGATCGGAGCGCAGATCGCCGCCATCAAGAAGGCCGAGGACCGTCTCTTCTTCAAAGACGCGATGCAGCGCATTGGCCTCGACGTTCCGAAATCCGCGCTCGTCAACAACCTCAAAGACGGCCTCGAATTCGCCGGCAAGATCGGATTCCCGGTAATCATTCGTCCCAGTTTCACGCTCGGCGGCACCGGCGGCGGCATTGCCTATAACCGCGAAGAATTGATGGAAGTCCTTGCCCGCGGTCTCGACCTCTCGCCTGTCCACGAGTGCCTAATTGAAGAGTCCGTCCTTGGCTGGAAGGAGTACGAGCTGGAGGTGATGCGCGACACCAAAGACAACGTCATCATCATCTGCTCGATTGAGAACTTCGATCCGATGGGCGTTCACACCGGCGATTCGATTACTGTCGCCCCCGCGCAGACGCTCACCGACCGCGAGTATCAAGCGATGCGCGATGCGTCGATTGCCGTCATTCGCGAAATCGGCGTCGAGACCGGTGGATCGAACATTCAGTTTGGCGTGAACCCGAACACCGGCCGCATGGTCGTCATCGAAATGAATCCGCGCGTATCGCGATCGTCGGCCCTGGCATCGAAAGCTACCGGCTTCCCGATTGCGAAGATTGCCGCGAAACTCGCCATCGGCTACACGCTCGACGAAATTCCCAACGACATTACACGCAAGACGCCGGCCTGCTTCGAGCCGACGCTCGACTACGTGGTCGTCAAGATCCCGAAGTGGCAATTTGAGAAATTTCCCGGCGCCGACGAAAGCCTGGGCCCGCAGATGAAATCCGTCGGCGAAGTGATGGCCATCGGCCGGACGTTCAAAGAGGCTCTGCAGAAGGGAATCCGCGCACTCGACACGGGCAAACGCGTCGGATCGGGCAAGATCGAGCCGAAGATCCTCACGCAGCGCCTGGTCACGCCGCATCCCGACCGCCTCGCTTACGTGCAGTACGCGATCCGCCAGGGTCATCCGATCAAGCAGATCGCCAAGATGACTGCGATCGACCCATGGTTTCTCTACCAGCTCAAAGAGATGAACGACATGCAACTCGAACTGGAGAAGCACCCGATGGAGTCTGCGCCGACGGAGATTATCCGGGAAGCCAAGCGCATGGGGTTCTCTGACGGTCGGCTCGCGGGTGTGTGGCGTCTCGACGGCAAAGGCGGACAGGAAAAAGTCCGTCACTTCCGCCAAAAGCACAAGCTGAAGCCGGTCTATAAGCGCGTCGATACGTGCGCCGCCGAATTCGAAAGCTACACCCCGTATCTGTATTCGACTTATGAGGAAGAAGACGAGGCAACGCCCACCAAGAAGAAGAAAGTCATCATTCTCGGTTCGGGGCCGAACCGCATCGGGCAGGGAATTGAGTTCGACTACTGCTGCTGCCACGCGAGCTACGCGCTGCGCGAAGACGGCTACGAGACCATCATGATCAACTGTAATCCCGAGACGGTCTCAACGGACTACGACACCAGCGACCGGCTCTACTTCGAGCCGCTGACTCTCGAAGACGTATTCGCCGTCTGCGAGCACGAAGCGTCGGCGGGCGCGCCGGTCGGCGTGATCGTACAGTTCGGCGGACAGACTCCGCTGAACCTCTCGCTGCCTCTCAAGGCTGCGGGCATCAATGTAATTGGCACTTCGCCCGAGTCCATTGACCTGGCCGAAGACCGCAAACGCTTCGGCAAACTGCTGGAGGAGCTGGACATCCCGCAGGCACCGGGCGCCATGGTTACTTCTGCGGAGGGAGCGGTCGAGGCCGCCAACAAAATCGGATTCCCGGTGCTCGTGCGCCCGTCGTATGTGCTCGGCGGACGCGCCATGGTGATCGCTTACGACGAAGACACGATCAACCAGTATATGAAGCAGGCGGTCGAGTACTCGCAGGACCGCCCCATTCTGATCGACAAATTCCTCGAAGACGCGATTGAAGTCGATGTCGACGCGCTCTCCGACGGCGAGGACGTGGTCATCGGCGGCATCATGCAGCATATCGAGGAGGCCGGGATCCACTCCGGCGATTCTTCGTGCGTGCTGCCCGCTGTCGACATTCCGGAAGCGCTGTTGAATCGCATGCGCGACTACACGTTCAAGCTGGCGCGCGCGTTGAAAGTGATCGGGCTGATGAACGTGCAATTCGCCATCCCGCGCAGCACGTTTGCTAGTAAAGATAAAACGGACGGCAAGGTCTACGTTCTCGAAGTCAACCCCCGCGCCTCGCGCACTGTTCCCTACGTGAGTAAAGCCACCGGCGTGCCCATGGCAAAGATCGCCGCCCGCCTCATGACCGGTCGCAAACTGAGGGAGTTCCTGCCGGAGTTCATCGAGCGCGGAGCCGACCTCGACACGGGCCGCTGCTTCTATGTGAAATCCCCCGTCTTCCCATGGAACAAGTTTCCCGGCGTCGACACGGTTCTCGGCCCTGAAATGCGTTCGACCGGCGAAGTGATGGGCGTGGCCGACAACTTCGGAGAAGCTTTCTACAAGGCCCAGCTTTCCGCAGGACAAAAACTTCCCACGCAGGGGACGGTCTTCATCAGCGTCAACGATCAGGACAAACCCCACGTCGCTGAAGTGGCGCACCGCTTCGCCGACCTCGGATTCAAGATCGTGGCCACGCACGGCACTGCCGACCTCATCGAGACAGCCGGACTGGCGGTCGATCGCGTTTACAAAGTGAAAGAAGGACGTCCCAACCCGGTCGACCTGATTAAGGCCGAGCGCATCCAGTTGATCGTCAACACGCCGCACGGACCCGACCCGTATTTTGACGAAAAAGCAATCCGCCGCGCGGCCGTAACAGCCCGCATTCCGACGATCACAACGCTCTCTGCCGCCCGGGCTGCTGCCGATGGGATCGCCGCGCTGCAGCGTGGAGAAGTGAGAGTCCAAGCGTTGCAGGCGCTGCACGCGGAGCGGATCCCGACCAGGTGAGGGCGAGCGAAAACCTGTTAAGCTGAAGTCAGGAGCGAGCAGCCAGCGGCCAGGAGCCTCCCATGTTTCTCCACGGTATCTTCCCCCCCATTACGACGCCTTTCTATCCTGACGGCCGCGTTTACCACAAGAAGCTCGAATCGAACGTCGAGCGCTACTCGCGCACCCCAGTCGCGGGCATTGTTGTGCAGGGCTCCACCGGAGAAGCGATCCTTCTCTCAGACGAAGAGCGCCGTGACGTTCTAAAAACTGCAATCGCCGCCGCCGCGCCCAACAAAGTCATGATTGCGGGTACCGGCATTGAATCGGCGGTCGAGACGCTGCGTCTCTGCGACTACGCCGCCGAACTAGGCTATGACGCCGCCATGGTCCGCACGCCGCACTACTACAAGAAGCAGATGCACCCGGCCAACATGCTGGCGTTCTATCGCACGGTGGCTGACCAGTCGCCGCTTCCGCTGGTGATCTACAACTTTCCGCAGGCCACTGGTTACGACATTCCCACTGAGGTTGTCATCGAACTCGCTGATCACCCGAACATCGTCGCCATCAAGGAATCGAGCGGCAACCTGGAGAAGGTGAAACAGATGGTGGAGGGCACGAGGGGTGTGAAACGGCAGGCAACGGTGACAGAAACATTCGAGGCTGTGACTCCGCGCATGGTCAAAGCCGCCGAGGCCGAAGCCACGAAAGAGAGCAGGGAACTGGTGAGCGTGGAAGCGCTGGCCGGCGCGACCCGAGACCATGTGGGGACAGGCGCCTCGCCCGTCCAGGCCGAGCGTAGCTCGGCACGCCCCTCATCCTCCGCTGTAACGGTGGTCGGCAAACTTAAAACCCGCCAGAAGGAAGTCGGTTTCCAAGTGATGGTCGGCGCCGCTCACCAGCTGGAACCGTCGCTGGCCATGGGAGCCGTAGGCGCTATCCTGGCCTTTGCCAGTCCAGCGCCTACCGCGTGCTACGAAATCTATGCTGCGCTCAAAGAAGGAGACACCGCCCTGGCCCGCGAGAAACAGGAGCGCGTGAAACTGCCCGCCCAGCGGGTAGTTGGCGAGTTAGGTGTACCGGGACTGAAGTACGCCATGGACCTCAACGGTTACTTTGGAGGCCCGTCGCGCCTGCCGTTTCTGCCGCTAAGCGGCGATCAGAAATCCGAAATCGAAACGCTGATGGCTGGGATCAAGAACTGATTGTGTCGGGCGGGCATACCTGCCCGCCCGCTTTCCCATACGTAATAGAGCCCGCCTCCCATTCCAACTTGCTACAAGATCGTTGCTGTGTTCGGCCGCCTGTGCCAGAATCCTCTGCATGCCACATCGCACTTACTATCTTGTAGCGATACTTGCATTACTCCTGGCTACGTGTACTCTGGCCATCGCCAAAGACGCTCCCTCTCAGGTCATTACCTGGCCCTCGAACGACCACGCTGTGGTTCGTATCACACTGGGGAAGTTCAACAAGGTTAGTTCGGTGGTCGGGCAGCAGAATTACCTCATTGACACGACCGCCGAGAACCTTTGGGGCAAAAGGATCTCACATATCGGCTTCAACCTATACCTTTACGACAAGAACAAGGTCCGCATCGGCGATGGCTGGATCACGCTCGACGATGTCGGACCCGGTCAGACCGTGAAGTTTCAGACTACTGTGCATGCTCTTGGCACGCCTGCATCGGTCGAACTCTCCGCCAATTCCGTTCCTGCCGAACTGCGACCGCTTGCTCCCGCGAAGAAGATCTCCATGACCGTCAATTCGGTGCCGCAGGGCGCGACCCTCACCGTGGATGGCGCCGAAGCCGGCAGGACTCCCAAGATGGTGCAATTGGAGGTGGGCAAACATAGCCTCGAGTTCGCCAAAGACGGCTTCAACGCGGGCAAGTTCCCCCTGGAGATCGGTTCCGACGACGTTTCCGGCGGCAGCGTGAGCTATGAACTCGGAGCCTCAGCCCACGATACGTTCGAGCTTCGCGACGGAACCGTTCTGACCGGTGACCTGGTCTCGGTCAGCGGAATGCAAATCACCGTCCGCGTTGCTGGAAGCATGCAGACACTGGACCGGAACAAGGTCAAGCGCATCCTGCTCACCGAGCGGGATCCGGCGACCAACTAGGACTGTCACATCCCCTTGTGATCTACCTCACAAATGCCTATAATTAATTAGAACGAACGTTCGCAATAATCCAGATGCGTCGCGCCGTTACAAACCGTGCCCCGGGACGCCCGCGCCGCGCCGCCAGCCCGCTTTCGGACCAGCGCTACCGCCGGCGGCTCCGCGAAGTGCTGGACCATGCCACGGAGGTTTTCTGTGAGAAGGGGTACGAAGGGGCCTCGATGCGGGACCTGTCACGCGCTTCGGGAATGTCGCTGGCCGGCCTCTATCACTACTTCGGATCGAAAGAGCGCCTGCTGTACCTGATCCAGAAGAATACGTTTACGACGATCGTCGAGAGGCTGAAGGCCCGCCTGGACGAGCGCGCGGACGCCGGGCACGGTATTCGGATTCTGATTCTCAACCATCTCGAATACTTCCTCGCCAACCAGGAGGGGATGAAGGTCCTCTCGCACGAGGACGAAGCCCTGAAGAATGGCTTGGGCACTGAGATCCGTGCCATTAAACGCGAGTACTATCGCATCTGCATCGGCTTGATGGACGAACTGAAGCGCGAACGGAGCCTCAACTTCGATTCTCGCACCGCCGTGATGAGCCTGTTCGGCATGATGAACTGGATTTACACCTGGTACAACCCGCGCGTCGATGGCAACGCGGATGAACTTGCCCGGAGCATGGGGGATATCTTTCTCACCGGTGTCACCGGTAAACGAATGAGCAAATTTAAGGGGCATGCCTCCAGGCGCGCCGCAACGGCAAACTGAAATAGAGAAGAGCCGGTTTCCGCCGGCACACAGGAAGGAGCACGATGGCCACCACCGTACAGCCCACCACCGGCGAGACTGCGAAGCAACTCATCACCTACCGCACCGACTCGGGCGTCGCCGTGATCGAGATGAACGACCCACCCGCCAACACCTACACCTACGAGATGAACCGCCAGCTCGACGACGCCATCCTCAAAGCACGCATGGACAACGACGTCTACGTGATCGTGCTCACCGGCGCGGGAGACAAGTTCTTTTCTGCTGGCGCGAACATCAAGATGCTGGCCTCGGTTGATCCGACCTTCAAGTATTACTTCTGCCTGCACGCCAACGAGACGCTGCTGCGACTCGAACACACGCCCAAGCTCGTCATCGCCGCGATCAACGGACACTGCGTTGGTGGCGGACTCGAAATCGCCATGGCCGCCGACCTCCGCATCGCCCGCAAGGATGCAGGCAAGATCGGCCTGCCCGAAGTCAACCTGGGTGTACTTCCCGGCACCGGCGGCACGCAGCGCCTGTCACGCCTGGTCGGGAAGAGCAAGGCCATCGAGCTGATGGTCACGGGCAATACGTTTTCCTTCGAAGAGGCGCAGGAGTTCGGGATCATCAACGACATCTACGAGAAAGATGGGTTCATGGACAACATCATGGAATACGCCCGCCAGTTCACGCCGCCGAACAAAGCGGCGAAGGCCGTTGGCCGTATCAAGCGCGCGGTGCAGACGGGCTGGGAGATTCCAATGGAGTCTGCACTGGCGGTCGAGCGCGAGAATCAACAAATCCTGTTTCAGAGCGAAGACGCGAAGGAAGGGTTGGCTGCTTATGTGGAGAAGCGGCCGGCGGAATTTAAGGCAAGGTAAGACTCTGCGGAGCTGACAATGAGCCTCGAATCCCTGGCGAATTTCTTCGGATATGCGAGCCTCGCCTGCTTTTTTTCGTTCTGGCTCTGGGCTATCTTGAACTCCATTCCAAACGGCCCCAAGCTAGCGCTACCGGGATTGTGGTGGCTTGGGATCATGGGAGTGGGCATTGCATGTGCGGGAATTGCTGCCATAGGTCGTTCGAAGCTTTGGTTTCTGGCGATGCCCCTCGCTATCGGAATGTTCTTGTTTGTCATGTACGTGATTGGATCTTGAGGAATCGACACTATGCCCGGCAAAGTTCCCAAAATCGGCAGCTTCAGTGATTGGGTTGGCCTGTTCAACGAGTGGCGCCAGGAGATCGGCGTCAACCAGGACGACGTTTCTTCCTTCCACTTTGACACGCTCTACGGAGCGATCGAGACCGACGACATCCAGTTCGGCTCCTACAAGGGCCGCCGCAAGTGGGAGAACCTGCGGCAGATCCCCACGCAGCAGATGCGCGACGCGCTCATGAATATGATCGTCTACCAGGGCGACACAGAGTTCGCGAGTGTCGAGCAGCAGCGCAACCTGTTCGAGACCGCGCCCACCGACTGGGACCGCCGCGCGCTCACCCGCGTGATGATCGAAGAGATGCGCCACGGCTGGCAGATGTGCGCGCTGCTCATCGATTTCTTCGGCTCGTCAGGCAAGGTCGAGGCGCAAAAGATGCTCGAGCGACGGGCCTTCGAAAACAAGCGCCTGCTGGGCACATTCAACGTCGACATCGACAACTGGCTCGACTTTTTCACCTACACCGACTTCGTCGACCGCGACGGTAAGTTCCAGTTGCAGATGCTGAAGTACTCGTCGTTCGCGCCGCTCGGTCGGTCAACTTCCTACATGTTGCGCGAGGAAGCATTCCACATGGGCACCGGCAACGATGGGCTGCGCCGCGTAGTCGAAGCCGGAGTCATTCCGCAATGGCTGATGCAGAAATATCTCAACAAATGGATTTCGAGTTCGTACGATCTGTTCGGGACTGACCATTCATCGTCGGCACACTGGGCCTACGTGTGGGGAATCAAGGGGCGGTATGACGAGCCGCAGAACGAGCACACCGCCGATCTCGACGACCTGAACGACTACAATCGCCACCTGTACCAGAAAGAAGTGGGCGGGCTGATCGACCGCTTAAACACCTTCCTGAAGCCCGGTGACAAGAAGTTCTACACGCCGCACATGCAGTTCAATCGCAGCATCGGACGCTGGGCAGGGAAGCAATTTCACTGCGAGACGGGCGAGCCGCTCGATGACCGCGCCTATGCCGAGCATTGTGAGGAGTATGTGCCGACCGCAAAAGACAAGGCGACGCTGCTCGATATCATCCACAATGAGAAGAAGTGGATTAAAGAAAAAGAAGGCGCGCGCGATCCGCTGGCGACGATCGGGGAGCCGCGGAAGTCGGCGATCAATATTTAAGCTCAGATTTTGAAATCTATTTGTTTTCGCAGGGTTCATACGCATGACGACGAGGGTGCCACCGACATCCGCCTATCGTGCTGAGATGGATATCACTCCACCAGTCGCGCGGATTGCGTTCGTCCACCCGCCACTGAATGTCATTGACCTGCGGATGGCTAAACTGCTGACCGCGTGCCTCTCCCAACTAGAATCGCGGTCTGACATTTCGAGCATTGTCTTCGAAGGCGATTCTCGCGCCTTTTCCGCCGGCGTGGATATCAACGCGCACGTCCCGGACCAGATTCACGAAATGCTGACGAGCTTTCACGCTTTGATCCGTGGGATCGTCGCCTCGCGCAAGATCACAATTGCCGTAGTCAAAGGCGCATGCCTCGGCGGGGGCGGGGAGCTGGCCGCTGTCTGCGACATGGTCTACACCGCGCGCGACGCCACCTGGGGATTTCCGGAAATCAAGCTGGGATGCTATCCACCCGTGGCTGCGGTGGCGCTGCCAGCGCTGGTGGGCCAGAAGCGCGCCGCTGAACTCATCCTTACCGGGCGCGCGATTTCCGGCGACGAGGCCGTCGCCATCGGTTTGGCCACCCGCTCCGCACGAGCCGAGGAACTCGATGCCGTGGTGGAAGAAACGATCAGCCAACTGAAGGTCCTGAGCTCCTCCGCCCTCGCCCACGCCAAGAAATCTATCTATGCCTGGGATGCAATTCATTTTGATAAGGGACTTGCCAGAGCGGAGAAGGTATATTTGGAGGAACTCATCGCTACCGAGGACGCGCGCGAAGGCATCTCCGCCTACCTCGAGAAGCGGTCGCCCAAATGGACAGGCCGATAGAAGCCGACAAAGCAGACACCCGCAGCGACGCCGATCTGATCGTTCGTCCCGGCAAGCAGTCCTACAAATCCGGCCACCTGATGTGCCGCTCGACGCCCTGGGGCATCATGGGATTTCTGGCATGCGCCTATTTCACATGGATTTCGTTCAGCCACGTCTGGCGCAATGAATACGACTGGCCACATGATGGCTGGACCGCGGCCACCTACATTATCTGGATCCTGGTTCTGGTCGGCTTGATGCTCGATACGCGTTGCTGGCGAGAGCAACTGTTCTTCGGCGTGCTGGTGGCAAATTTCGTGGTTGGCTTCGGACTGACGGTGTGGCGTACGATCCCGGTTGCTCAGGTGCGGAGTGCGAGGATTGCCACCGGCGCCTTGTGGACACTGGCGGCGCTGGTAAGCTTAACAACCATCGGACGTTCGAAGGTGGTTGGGCCGGATACGGAGAGATAGTCTCGCAGCCAGCTGAGAAACCCCTAACTACAGGAGACGCAAGGAACACCTAATACTGCATGGACCTTGAAATCAGCTCCAGCCAGGTGAAGTCGCTCGAAAAGCGCGGCGACAAGTTCACACTGCTTGACGTGCGTGAACTCTGGGAATTGGACGCGGCTCGTCTCGAAGGCGCGAAGCACATTCCCATGGGCGACATTCCGACACGCGCGCACCAGGAACTCGATCCGGAAGATCACATCATCGTCATGTGCCATCGCGGAGTGCGCTCGCTCAGCGTAGCCAACTGGCTGCGGCAGCAGGGATTCGAGAAAGTGCAGTCCATGCGCGGCGGCATTGACGGCTGGGCGCGGACGGTCGATCCGAAAGTACCGCTGTACTAAGAGCAACTACTGGCTATTAGTGTGGTGTCCCGCAAGTTCATGACAAAATGTAAATTCGGTCCAGGTTTAGCGGCGGTCGGGCCTCAGGGGCTAAAGCCCCAGTATTTATGCGGGTCGCATCGGCACGACTCAAGTCGTGCCCTTCCCAAAACCGTACTGAATTCATGCGACATATTTCCGGGAACCGACATTAGGTTCTCGCGATCTGGGGCGCCGCATCACCAGCGCTGATCCAAGCACAGTCCCTTCTGGTTGCTGACGATCCTGGCACGGACAGCTCCTGGCATGAGTTCGACCGGTCTGAAACCCTGGCAAGTACAGGAAGTCCCGTATTGATTTTCCGAAGGCATTTGGTCTAGCGTCGGGAAAACATCCAAAGGGAATTAGTGTCGGCCAGTGGCTGCGACCCATCGGCGCAGCTTCCCATAGGCTGAGAACAACCACTTCAAGCCACTGATTCGGGGCATGCCTCGATCTGTGGTTCATGGCCACAACCAACAGGCAACTCGATCTTTCGCGAATGCAAGAGATCGATGGCTTCGAAATTCGTCTGTCAAGAATGAAGGAGATAACCATGAAAATCGTAGTCATCGGCGGTACGGGACTTATCGGATCAAAGCTGGTCAACAAGCTTCGTGAACACGGACATGAAGCGGTAGGGGCAGCACCTAACACAGGAGTCAACACCCTGACCGGCGAAGGCCTGGCGGAAGTACTGAAAGGCGCCTCGGTGGTCGTTGACGTATCCAACTCTCCCTCCTGGGACGACGCAGCAGTGTTGAATTTCTTTGAGACATCAACCCGTAACCTCCTCACCCATGAAGCGGCCGCAGGGGTAGGACATCACGTTGCGTTATCGGTGGTAGGGACGCAGTTGTTGGCCGAAAGCGGTTACTTTCGCGCGAAGATTGCTCAGGAAGAATTGATCAAAGAATCTTCCATCCCCTACTCCATCGTGCATGCGACACAGTTCTTCGAGTTCCTCAAGGGCCTGGCCGACATTTCCATGGTCGACGGCAAGGTTCATTTGCCTCATGTGCTTTTCCAACCGATGGCCGCTGACGATGTCGCGAGAGCCGTGGGCAAGATTGCGGTGGGCCCGCCGGTAAATGGCATTGTCGAAATAGGAGGCCCGGAACAGTTTCGCGTGGACGAGCTGGTCCGGCGGCGCTTGGCCTCCCTCAAAGATCCCCGCGAAGTCATCGCGGATCCAAACGCGCGCTACTCCGGGGCGAAAATCAGCGAGAAAACGCTGGTTCCGAGCAAGAACGCACGACTGGGCGAGACCCGCTTCGAAACCTGGCTCACTCAGTCCGCCGCACAAATTCCGAGTGCGCATTCTCAGCCTCATGCCGCGTGAAACGACGGAAGTCGCCGCCGTAGTGACCCGTTAACAAGAACTCCAGGAAACAGAGGCCGAGTTTTGGATGAACAGGCTTTACCCCGTAAATGCATTACACGTAACTGCGAACTACCCATCCATACATGCGACACATTCAGTGGCATCGGTGAAGCGAAAGGCTGATTTATGACATTCCCAAAAGCAATTTTGGCGCTGGCGTGTCTCATGTCCGGCACGCTGGTAGCACAGGAGGCTAAGGTAACACCGCTCCTGTCGAAAGACCTGACCAACCTTCCTGGCAAAGAGGGCGTGATGATCACGGTGGAATATCCGCCGGGAAGTTCGGACCCCATCCATCGCCACAATGCACATGGGTTTATTTATGTGCTGGAAGGCTCGATCGTGATGCAGGTGAGAGGCGGAAAGGAAACGACTCTGACACCTGGTCAGACGTTCTACGAAGGCCCGGATGATGTCCACGTCGTGGGGCGAAACGCAAGCCAAACCAAACCGGCGAAATTCGTCGTCTTCTTCGTGAAGGACAAAGGCGCTCCGATACTGGTGCCCGCCAACTAAAGCATGAAACTGTGAGCTGGGGCAAAGGCCCGGTCGTCACGTTTTCGCAGGGATGGCCGCTGAACTCCGATGCATGGGACGGACAAATGCTTTTCCTCGCCCAGAATGGCTTCCGCGTGGTCGCACACGACCGGCGTGGTCATGGGCGGTCCAGCCAAGCTTGGTCGGGAAACGACATGAATGGGTACGCTGACGATCTGGCTGCCGTCATTGAGGCACTTGATCTCAACGAAGTCACCCTGGTGGGTCACTCCACCGGCGGAGGCGAAGTTGCACATTACATCGGACGCCACGGCAGCAAGCGGGTTGCCACGGCCGTTTTGATTGCTGCCGTGCCGCCGATTCTGGTGAAGTCCGCTTCCAATCCGGAAGGGATCCCGATCGAAGTGTTTGACGGACTGCGTAGTGGCCTCGCCCAGGACCGTTCGCAGTTCTACAAAGACTTTGCCGTCATGTTCTATGGCGCCAATCGGCCCGGTGCGAAGGTCTCGCAGGGAATGCTGGACCAGTTCTGGCTATGGAGCATGCAGGGCGGTCTCCAGAATGCCTACGAGAGCATCAAGGCATTTTCCGAGACCGACTTCACGGAGGATCTCAAGAAGTTCGACGTGCCCACGCTGGTCATGCATGGTGAGGACGACCAGGTCGTGCCGATCAAAGATTCAGCGAAGAAATCGGCCCGGCTGATCAAAGGAGCGAAGGAAATTTACTATCCGGGCAGGCCGCATGGCCTCACGGCTACGCATCAGGATGAAGTCAACGCCGACTTGCTGAAATTTGTGAGGTCGGTCCAAGCTCGCAAGGCAGCCGCCTAAATTCTTGCACCTGGCAGATCGTATTCCTTCGCTGTCTGCCGGGTGCATCTGACGTTTCACGGGTTCTCCGAGTGGCGGGCCACTCGGAAACCATGAGGTTCTTACGCTGGCGCCCTTCGCGGGCTGCCGATTTTTCTACTGTGCTGCGGCCTTCGCGTTTCCGGGCTTGGCCGGAACTTTTGCGCCCGTCAGTTCGTCCGCCAGAGCATCAGCGCCATAGATGTGGCGCAGCGCTTCGATGATGCCGCGCGAGTCTACGTGTACGGCGCGCCCCTGGCGATCGTCGAAGAAGAAGTTCCACACCAGCGACTGAATATTGCCGTCGAAGATGATTCCGACGACTTCGCCGTTCTTGTTGACGGTCGGGCTGCCGGAGTTTCCCCCGATAATGTCTGCCGTCGACACATAGTTCAGGGGCGTGCTCAGGTTCAACTTGGACTTCATCTTGACCCAACTCTCCGCCAGGTTGTAAGGAGGCTTGTTGCCGTGCTCTTCGGCGTGCTCAAATGCGCCGCCCATCGTGGTGAAGTAGGGAATATTCTTCCCATTCTCCTGATATCCCTTTACCGTGCCGTAGCTTAGGCGCAGGGTGAAAGTTGCGTCGGGCGGCTGGTTGAAGCCGCTTTGCGCGAAACGTGCCTTGGCGATCAAGGCGCCGTCCCGGCGCTCGACCGCATCGACCTGGTCGTCGTAGCGCTTGCGATATTCGCGGGCTTCCGGATCGATGTTCCGCATCAAGACAATCAGAGGATCTGTGCTTGCCTCGACAGCCGCTTTGCCGCCTTCATAGAGCTGCTTGCGGAATGCAACGTCGTCCATTTTCGTTCCTTCGATCAAATCCTTCGCCGCTTCCTCCGGAGATTTTCCGTTCAGCACCGTCTTTACCGCAGGATCGTCGGGGCCCAGTGTCTCTTGCAGTTGCGCCAGGGAATCGCCCAGCGTCACGGTCTCGAAGTTCTTGTAGATGGGCGCGGTGCTGAACATGCGCTGTTCCAGTGACGGCAAGGCAGAATCGCGGTATTCACGCAGGCGCTCGCCGTTGGGCTTGGTTTTCTCTTCGGTCGCGCGCACGATCCAGCGCGCATACTGCGCCAGATCCGAGTTGAATCCGCGTAAGCGCTCGAGGTAGGTGAGGGGTTTGTACATTTCCGTCTCCACCTTCATCGCGTTAGCGATTTCGCCCCACGGATTCGTTGCTTGGGGATGTTTCTGCACGTAGTCCTGTTGCAGCTTCTGTTCGGCGGTACTCGCCTGCGACATCAGAGCCGGATCGCCGAGTCCTTCATACTCGCCGTTGATGGCCTTCTGGGAGTTCTGGTATCCGAAGATGTCTTCCTGTGCGATGCGGGCGTTTTCCGGCGATTCGGCGGCGAACTTCTGGAACAACGCGATGCGGCGCTTGTAGTTGGCGAGCCGGTTCGGATAGTCCACGTCTTTCAGATACTGCAGCTGCGCCACTGTTTTCAGACGATCGGTGCCCCCGGGATTGCCAGAGACAAAAATGAGATCGTTTTCCTTGACGCCGGTCTTGGACCACTTCAGGTACTGGTCGAAGTGAACCGGCTTGCCGTTTTCGTAGATGCGGAAGAAGGAAATGTCCAGGTCATACCGCGGATAGGTGAAGTTGTCGGGATCGCCACCGAAGAACGCGGCCTCGAATTCCGGCGCGAACACGAGACGCACATCGGTGTACTTGCGGTACTTGTAGAGGTTGTAGACCTCGCCCGAATAGAGGGTGATCACATCGCAACGCTGGCCGGTTGCGATGGCACAATCTTTCTCGATCGCGCTCATGGCCGCACGCTGCGCCTGTCCCGCTTCAGCGGTCGACATGCCGGGCTTCACGTTCGCATTCACCTTCGAAGTGACATCTTCAATGCCTTCGAGCACGTTCAATTCAAGGTCAGGACACTTCGCTTCCTCGGCCTGGGTCTTGGCGTAGAAGCCAGTCTTCATGTAGTTCGTGCCGGCAGTGCTGAGCTTCTGGATGCAGTCGGCCCCAACGTGATGATTGGTGAAGGCAAGCCCGTCGGCGGAGACGAAGGATCCGGAGCCTCCGTTGTTGAACCGCACCGACGATAGCCGGACGTGATCGAGCCACTCCTGGGTCGGCAGGAAGCCGTAGCGGGCTTTCACTTTCTCTTTCGGAAAGGCGTTGTACAACCACATGCCCTCATCGGCGAGCGCCAAGGGTGCAGCCAGGGCGAGGATAAGGGCAAAGATCAGCCATCTCGTTTTCATCTATTTCTCCATATAAGTAGGAATGTTGCGGCCGACGACACGCATTGCAGCAACGGGCAGCGAACCTTTCAGTATACGCTGGCGCGCGCATCCCCGGCCAAACCGGGCGAGGGCTGCGCTTGGAACTGCCGCGGCCTTGGCGTATAAAAGAAAGTGACCCGGTCCACATCGCCATGCGGGCCGGCGGGCAGCATTGATCGCCACCGCAAGCGAGGAGCCATGTCCAGCGTTACGACCACGCACGCCCCGAAAGGTTTGGAAGGAGTTGTCGCCACCACTTCCAGCATTTGCTACATCGACGGCGACAAGGGAGTCCTCGCCTATCGCGGCTATGACATTCACGACCTCGCAGACAATTCAACCTTCGAGGAAGTCTGCTACCTGCTCTGGTTCGGGCGTCTGCCGAACGCGGAGGAACTGAAACATCTGCGGTGGCGGCTGGCGGAAGAACGCAAGCTGGATGCGTCAGTGTTGTACCGGTTAGAACTCGTCCCTAAGCATGTCCTGCCCATGGACGTGTTGCGGACGCTGGTGTCGATGCTTTCCTACTACGACCCCGAATTCGACCGCAACGACCACGATGCCAACATCAACAAGGCGATTCGCCTGACGGCACAGTTGCCGATGCTGGTGGCGCACTACGATCGAATTCGCAAGGGAAAACCCATCGTGGAGCCGGATCGTTCGCTCTCGCACGCGGCAAATTTTCTGCTGATGCTGAACGGAACCAAACCTTCGACCACCGCCGAACGCGCCTTCGATATCGCCCTGATCCTTCATGCCGACCACGAACTGAATGCCTCCACCTTCGCTGCTCGGGTGACGGCCGCTACGCTATCGGACATGCATTCCGCGGTCACCTCGGCGATCGGCACCTTGAAAGGCCCGCTGCACGGCGGCGCCAACGAAGCGGTTTTCAAGATCCTGATGGAAATCGACGCCGACGGGGCCGATCCCGTCGACTACATCAAGGGCATGCTGGCACAGAAGAAGAAGGTGCCGGGCTTTGGGCACCGCGTCTATCACACCGAGGATCCGCGGGCGACACACCTGCGGAAGATGTCGCGTGACCTGGGCAACTCCAGCGGCAATCCGAGATGGTTCGAGTACTCCCACAAGATCGAGGAGTTTGTGAAGGCCGACAAGAAGCTCAACGCCAACGTGGACTTCTACTCCGCCTCGACCTATCACACGCTGGGGATCGACGTGGACCTGTTCACGCCGATCTTTGCCGTCTCGCGCGTGTCCGGATGGACAGCGCACGTGATCGAACAACTCGACGACAATCGTTTGATTCGGCCACGGGCGGACTATGTGGGGCCGGTTTATCCGCAGAAATATGTGCCCGTAGACCGGCGCTAAGATGGCGCCAGCGCCGCCTTCGAG
>Ga0335082_10001106_pt1 | contig 28591 bp, 23 predicted proteins | sample Lox_Sample_41_FD_206718 | JGI IMG/M metagenome (GOLD analysis project Ga0335082, IMG submission 206718) | Soil microbial communities from Loxahatchee National Wildlife Refuge, Florida, United States - Lox_Sample_4.1 | ecosystem: Environmental > Terrestrial > Soil > Wetlands | place: USA... | reverse complement strand
CTTCGTCCCGCCCTACGTGGGTCCCAAGGGATGGGTCGGTGTGCGCCTCGACCACAAAGTCGATTGGGAGGAGCTCGCCGGGATCCTCGAGGACGGCTACCTGCTGTCGGCACCGAAGCGGCTTCACAAGCGCGTTCCAGCCGCGATGGAGGCAGCGGCAGCAACGACTGGCATCGCGAAGACGCGTCGTGCCGCGTCGATTTCCGGAAGCAAGCGCGCCTCGAAGACTACGCCGTCGTCGAACACCAAGCCGCGATCGAAGCAGACGACCCGCACCCGGCACTAGATCCACAGCGCGCAACTTCGACTTTCAGCGCCGGGCTTGCTAGGGTCCGCGCGTGCTCGGGACTCGCGGTCGCGTTTCATTCGGAACTCTAGCGGTGCTGCTGGGCGCGCTTGCGGCGTTGGTGGCGTTGGTCGTCGTGCTGAGGCAGCGACACGAGGCGCCGGTGGCAACGCCGGCGGTTCGCGAAGCCGCCGGGCCGCCGATCTTCCCGGCGTGGCTCAAGTTCGAGCCGCCCGCTGCCGCCACTCGCCCTGCCCTACAGAACGGCTTCGTCGATCAGATTCTCGGGCACCAGGTGTTCCAGTATCCGCCGCAGGGGCTGCCGGCGGGCCGGGCCGGTGACCTGCTGCTCGACGATGATCACCTGCTGCTGTCGTCGGGACGCCGCTTATGGACCCGCGAGCTGCTGAGTCAGCCGGGGTTTGCCGGCAAGATCTGCTACCTGCACTCGACCTTCTGCCAGAAGCGTTTGTTCGACGTCCAGTTCTTCGTCGACGGCAAGCCGGCGGTGATCTTCGAGAACCAATTCGCCATCGAGCGCTACCCCAGTCACACCGAGATCAAGTACTTCCTGCCCGAGGTGCTGGTGCTCGAGCAGAAGTTCATCACCTGGGACGACCGCGCCGTCTCCAACTTTCGCCTGCGTTCCGTCGACAAGAAGCCGCATCAGGTCGACATCGAGGTCACGGCGCCCTACCTCACCATGCCGGGCGCCGACGACGACGCTGTGGCTTTCCCGCTCCTCGGCCGCGGCACCTATCAGCGGATTCCGCTCTTCGTCTACCTCGACGCGCCCGGCTTCACCCGGGTCGACGCCAACGCGATTCATCTGCGGCGCACGTTCAGCGTGCCGGCCGGGGAGCCCGTGACCTCCGGAAACGACGCGGTGGGCCCCGAGGTGCAAGGCCAGGTCGCGGTGAGTTACGAGAACCGCGCCCGCGACGCGGCGGCCGCGCCGCTGCCCGACGATCTGCTGGAACAGCACGAACGCCAGTACAACCAGTGGTTCTTCGACAACGTGCCCTACTTCGATGCCTCGGACACCGGCTTCAAGCGCATGTGGTACTACCGCTGGTGGGTGGTGCGCTTCAACATGGCGCAGGCGGATACACCTGACCTGAAAGGGTACCGCTTCTACGAAGGCAAGCTCGGCTTCGACAACGCCATTACCTTTGCGGTGCCGGTGCAGATGAAGGAGCTGACCTACCTGCGCGACCCGGCGTTCGGCCTGCAGCAGGTCGAGAACACCTACCGCAATCTCTCCGACGCGGGCGCCGTCGTCGATCCGCCCGGGAGCCCGTATTGGGACGAGATGTACTCGCACTGGATCGCCCAGGCGGTCGCCGAGTATCATCGCGTCCATCCCATCCCGCTCGATACGCTGCGCGCGTTGCTTCCGCAGATGGCGCGAGACGTGCGCACGTGGGTGACGACCTTCGATCCGGACGGCAACGGCCTGCCGCAGCGCGCCAAGCCGCGCGTCACCGGCTACGATCTCGACATCCTGTCGTACTGGTACTTCAGCGGGCTGAAGCTGGATCCCGATGCACAGCTCACCGACATGGAGCGTGTCGACTTCGCCAGCTTCGTCTACGCCAATGCGCGTGCCGTCGCCGAGTTGGCGCGCCTCGCCAACTACCAACCCTTCGTCACCGAGTTCGACGCCGTCGCCGACCGCATCCGCAGCGCCACGCTGCAGCAGCTATGGGACGACCAGAGTCAGTTCTTCTATCCGCAGCGCGCCAGCGACCACCAGCGCATTCCGGTGCGCGAGCTGCACGGCTTCTATCCCTTCACCACACTGCTGGCACCCGACGAGCCCCGCTACCTCGCGGCGATGAAGAAGTTCGTCGACCCGGACGAGTTCTGGGCGCGCTACCCGCCGGTCATCACCAGTCAGTACTACTATCGTCGCTGGACCTGGGACATGGATGGCCTGACGCGCAACATCGCGCCGCATCCGATCAGCATGGGGGCCCGCACGCTCGTGCAGGTCCTGAAGCACTATCACCAGAACGTCATCACGCCGGATCACTTCATGGAGCTGATGCGGCGCTTCAACGATCTGGTCTACCCGGGCGTCAATCCGTACGATCCGTTCTGGCGGCCGAACGTGCACGAGTACTACTCCAAGTGGGAGCCGAACCAAATATCTCCGAAGCCGAAGGGATCGGACATCTCGCACGACTTCCACTCGATGTACTGCTCGCTGGTGGTCGAGGGAGCGGTCGGCTTGACGCCGCGCAACGACGACAAGATCGAGTTACAACCGGCGGCGTTGCACTGGACCTACTTCATGCTCGACCGCCTGCGCTATCATGATCACGACCTGTCGATCGTGTGGGACCGTCCCGACGGTCAAGTGCGCTACAGCGGCTACCCGGAGGGTTTCTCACTGTACATCGACGGCAAGCTCGCATTCACGCGCCAGGAGTTGGAGCACGTGATCTTCGACCCCGCGACCGGAGCCGTCGAGGCGATCAGCGGCCCGTCGCCGGCCTAGGCGGCCACCGCAACACGGCGCCGCATGCGCCATGGCGGCTTTTGCTTGAGGTGCGCCAGGGTGCGTTCAATCGCCTCGCGGGTGCCCCAGTCGCTCCACTGCGTATCGTCGACGCGGAGGACAATCTGGTGCTCGGGGATGCGGGCCAGGAACCCGCTGGAGAAGTTCCACGGGGTGACGCGGCGGTAGGAGTGCGCGGCGCGCTCGGGATCGTCGGGCAAAGCGGCCATCAATGCATACTGCTCGGGCATGACCTGTTCGATCAGTGCCAGCATGCGCTCCAGCTGGAAGACCATGACGAACGAGTTCCAGAGCCCACCGCGCGAGAGCAGCTGACGCGCCAACGCGGCACCCGGCTTCTCGCAGAAGGCGGCGACGTGAAATGCACTGTCGATGCCGGGTACGCTCCCGAGCGGATGGGCCGGTTCGAGATACCCGTAGCCCACGTCCGAGCGGTCCGGTCGAATACCCAGGAGGACGATCTTCTCGGGATACTGTCCCACCACGCGGGCGGCGCGCTCCACGTGCATCATGAAGACCCGGTCATCGCCGACGAAGTGGTCGCTCGGAAACACTGCGATGGTCGCTTCGGGGGTGCGCCGCGACAAGTGCAGCAAGCTGAGGAGCAACCCCGGCCCGGTATCGCAGTTGCGCGGCTGTACCAGCACACTGTGCGGCGGCAAGCAGCGGAGTTGCTCCTGGGCGATCGGCAGGTGATCGCGATTGACGATCACCAGGGTCCGCTCCTCAGGTGCGAACTGCACCGTGCGCGCTAGCGTCGCCTCGAGCAATGAGCGATCACCGACGATCCGACAATACTGCTTGGGAATGGGCTTTCCAGTGATGATGCGCGTCAGCTCTTGCAGCCGCGTCCCGTCGCCGCCGGCCAGCACCAGCGCCCATTTGTGTGTTGCCGTCGCCGCTTCCATGATCACCCTCCGTCGTACTGCGCTGAGTGCAAGCCCCACACAGCATCATCAAAGGAAGGACACCCGGGAACCGGATCCCGCCGCACAACCACGCTGAGGCCTACCGCTGGAAAGACACCGCAATAGAAGGGCGAGCAACCGACATGCCAGTAATGCGCGTCCGGCTAGTGACCGCCGCGGCGCGGCGCACCTGACGTTGTGGAGGACCAGCACGGCACCGAATGAAGACAGAATTTCGGTCGAAACTGCGGAACGCTTCGCCGCGCGGCGCGAGGGACACCCGGCTGTCATTAGCTGCGCCGACGCGGCGACCTTCCGAGTGTCGGGAAGAGTTGCAGACCGTTCTTCTCAGTCATGCAACAAAGGCTGACGCTGCGGCTGCCTATCGGGAGGTGCCCGCGTTCCGTTCCCAGACGGCGAACAGGCTGCCGTCAGTGTCGGACCAGGCGTAGGAAGCCTTGCCACGGAACGCCTTGGTCAGCTCACGCACGATGCGATGCGCCAGTTTCTGCGACGTGGTCAGCACTTCGAGCCCACCGCTGTCCCGGCTGATCGACACGATGCGACGCTGCGGCTGCGTAAACCCGGCGCGTCCGGCAACGTTGAGAATGCGCTGGCGGATGGTCTCCTCATGCTCGTCGGCGTAGCCGCCGCGGATGATCACTCGTCCGTAGTATTCGCCTTCCGCCACTTGCTTGCACGATGGGCACGCGGTCCATTTGGCGCGCGCCAGCACGCTGTCGGTCACTTTCCGGTCGCGCCGCCACGTGCGGCGCGAGAACACCGCGCCGCACCGCTCGCACACCGAGGGCGACGGCGTCCCGGTTGCCTTGGTTACTGCCGGCCCCTTGCCACTCTTGCTCCCTTTCCGATTCAGGCTGCGAATCAAGCCCTTGTCCTTCTTCATTCCACCCGTCTTCATCGTTGCCATGCTCGCCTCTCCTCTCCGCTGCCGTGCCGCTCAGATCGTAGATCAATCGCGGCACCCAGATTGTCGTAACCGCAAGAATGCGTTACCTCGGATTGCGAATCGTATCGTTGCCGTCCGGGAGGGTCACCATGATCAAGACGGAAGGTCTGTATCATATCCATCTGCTCGTCCACGACCTCGAACGCTCCTTGCGCTTCTATCACCAGGTTTTCGGGCTGCAGGAATTGTTCCGCAGTGGGCCGCACATGGTTTTTCTTTCGACCCCAGGCGGGCGAGACCTGATCACGCTCAACCAGGATGCAACCGAAGCGGCTAAAGCGGGAGACAACGGTGGCATCGCGCACTTCGGCTTTCGGCTGGTTGATCAGGCCGACTTGGGGGCGGCGATTGCCGAAGTGACGGGTGCCGGCGGGCGGCTACTGTCCCAGGGGGAGCACGCCCCGGGAGTGCCATTCGCCTACGTCGCCGATCCGGATGGCTACGTCATCGAGCTCGGCTAGGCCTGCGACCGCCGTTTATTCGATGGACGGTTCCCCGTTGGGTGGCTGCGGGTTGCCAAGTGCGACAGACTGTAGGTAGGCAAACTGATGCGGGTCCCGAGGCTGCAATTCTGGTTTGAGTTTGCCAGCACGTATTCCTATCTGGCCGCCGGGCGGGTTGAGCGCCTCACGGCTGCCGCCGGCATCCGCCTCGAGTGGAAGGCGTTCCTCCTCGGTCCCATCTTTCGCAGCCAGGGCTGGAACGACTCGCCGTTCAACGTCTACCCACTGAAGGGGCGTTACATGTGGCGCGACATGGAGCGCTACTGCGCCCGCTACGGCCTGCCGCTGACCCGCCCTTCCCAGTTTCCACGCAATGGGCTGCTGGCGGCGCGCGTCACCTGCCTGGTGGCGGGCGAGCCGTGGTGCGGGGAGTTCGTCCGTGCTGTGTATCACGCCAACTTCGTTGCCGATCGCGACATTGCCGATCCTGTCACCATCGCCGCCATCTTGAGCGCCCTCGGGCAGGACGGCCCCGCCATCATCGAGCGCGCGCAGTCGGCCGAGAACAAGGAGGCGCTGCGCCGCCAGCACGACGGCGCGGTGGGGCTGGGCATCTTCGGCGCGCCGACGTTCGTTGTCGATGGTGAGCTGTTCTGGGGCAACGACCGTCTCGAGGACGCGATCGCATGGTGCCTGAACGGTCCCCAACCTGGGCCTTCCACGAACGCGCAAATGCCGCCCGGCCAAAGCGGTTGACGTGACGCCGCCCCTGGGCAAGTCTGGCGTGCGCCTAGCTGAGGCGCCGAGGGCGAGATGGAAATATACATCGATGGTGAGTGGCTGCCGCGCGAGGCCGCCAAGGTATCGGTTTTCGACCACGGTCTTCTCTACGGTGACGGCGTCTTCGAAGGGATTCGCATCTACAACCGACGCATCTTCCGCCTCGATGCGCATCTGGGGCGGCTGTATGCGTCGGCGCGCGCCCTGGCCATGGAGATTCCCATCGATCCGCCGGCGATGCGCGCCGCGGTCAGCGAAGCGGTACGCCGCAATCGCCAGGAGGATGGCTACATCCGCCTCGTCGTGACGCGCGGTGTCGGCGATCTCGGCATCGATCCCCGCACCTGCCCGCGCCCGACCGTGTTCATCATCGTCACCGACATCCGCGTCTACGCCCGCGAGCTGTACGCCACCGGGGTCAAGGTCATCACCTCGGCGACGCGGCAGGTATCGCACGAGGCCTTCGACCCGCGCGTGAAGTCGCTCAACTACCTGAAGAACATCCTCGCCAAGATCGACGCGCAGCGTGCCGGCGCGCACGAAGCCATCATGCTCAACGCTGCCGGGTTCATCGCCGAGTGCACCGCCGACAACGTGTTCGTCGTCCAGCGCGGCCGTCTCCTGACGCCGGCACCCCAAGACGGCGCCCTCGAAGGCGTCACGCGCGGCGCCGTGCTCGAGCTTGCTACCGAAGCCGGCATCGAAGCCGCCGAAGCGCACCTCACACGCTACGACGTCTACACCGCCGACGAGTGTTTTCTCACCGGGACTGGCGCCGAGGTCATGGCGGTTGCGGAAGCCGACGGCCGTGCCATCGGCGGCGAACGGCCCGGCCCGGTCACGCGCCGTCTCACCGAAGCCTTTCAAGCCCTCGTGCGCCACGAAGGCAACCCGCTGTGGTGACGCTGCGGGTGCGTCCGATCGTCGCACCGCGCATCCGCCCTAGCCGCTAAGCCCGCCGTGCAGGGCGCGCAACAGGCCCAGCATCGACAACAGCATCAACAGAATCAGCACGAAGCGACGAAACGATTCCGGCGGCGTCGCCACGAAGCGTCGATTCCCCAAGGCGACACCGGCCGCGAGCGGTAGCAACAGCGTCCCGGCGCGCAGCACGACCGTTACCGTCACCAACCCATACGCGGCACCCACGGCGGCAGCCATGAGATCGGTCCCCAGGAAATAGGTGATCAGTGAGGCCCGCGACACCGCAACCCCGGCGGGTGACGAGAAGTAGAACAGAATCGCGGGCGGTCCGGCGATCGCGGCGCTGCCGTTCAACACGCCGGCCACCATCCCAGTGACAAACGTCGGCCCGCGTCCCGGGATCTTCCGCAGCGCGAAGCCACGCCACAGCAACAGCGTCGCGACCAGCACCAGCATCGACACGACGACACGCATCGCGTCGGCGGGGACCGCAGCCAACGCCGCGACCCCGAGCGGCGTCGCCACGAAGGTGCCCAGCAGCAGCCAGCCCAGCGATGCCCAGTCCACGTCACGCCAGACCGCCGGCAGCAGGTGTACACTCGCCGCAATCTCGAGCAGCAGCACCGTGGGAACGATCTCCGCCGGCGGGCGCAGCAGCGACAGCGCGGTCACCGCCAGCATCGAAAAGCCGAAGCCGCTGTAGCCGCGCACGATCGCTGCGGCGAAGACGATGAGCACGGCGGCGAATAACTCGGTGCGGCTGAGCGCCAGCCCGGGCAACTGCGAGCTCACGTCCATCTCAGGCGCGCAGATGCCGCAGACGCGGGTTGCCGTACGAGTACAGCAGCACACACGTCATCACCGCCGCGTTCAACAGGTACGGTCCCGTCGGCAATAGCTGGTACAACTTGGTGCCGATCATCGGTCCGAAGACGTTGCCGATCACCGACACGCCGCCGACGATCCCGGCGGCGGCGCCCTGTTCGTGCGCCGCCACGGCCAACGACGCCGCCGCGCCGTTCCCCGGGCGCACCAGGCCGATACCCAGGCCCAGCGCAATGAGCGCCGCCAGGTAGATCGCGAAGCTGTGCCCAAGCGCGAGCAGCGCAAAGGCCAGCAGCATGAGCGGCAAACCGACCCGCATCATCACCCGCGCCGTCGGTCGAAACCGTTGCACCACGATCAGCTGAGCGAAGAGCCCGGCGATCGCCAAGCTGACGAACCCAACACCCGAGTACCGCACCGTCTGCGCTGCCGTGAGCTGCAAGGTGTCCTGCAGGAAGAACGCAAACGTGATCACCGTCGTGGCGCGCACGGCCTGCAACGAGGTCGCCACCACCAGGAACGGCAGGACACGCGCGTCGCGTACGCGCATCTTCCGCGGCCGCGTCGGATCGGGCGCGCGGGGCAGTTCGGCTTCCGGGAGACAGACCCAAATCATCGCGGCACTGAACACCGCCAGCCCCGCCGACAGATAGAGCGGCGTCAGCAAGCCGACGGCCACCAACAGGGCCCCGAGCCCGGGCCCTACCGTCTCCCCGAGACCCATTGCGGCGTTGACCAATGCCACACCGGCCGTGCGCTCCAGCGGACCGGTGCGGTCGGCGACGTAGGCTTGCGAGGCCGGACCGGTGCCGGATCCGAACAACGCGAACAACGAACGCGCCGCCACCATGAGCGGGTACACGATGATCGCGGGCAGCCAATTGGCGAGGCCGATCTGGATCATCCCCGCCAGCGATGCCATCGACAGCGCATAGCCGAGCAAGCCGATGAGGATCACCGGGCGGCGGCCCCAGACATCGCTGCGCCTGCCCCAGGCCGGGCTGACGAACACCCAAAGCGTCGCCGAGGTGGCGAAGATGGTCGAGACTTGAAAGGGTGAGATGCCGATCTGGCGCGCCGCGGGCGGCAGGATCGAAAACAGCATCGACTGCCCGAGCCCGATACACACCAGGCACAGGAACAGGATGCGAAAGGCGCGTCTGTGGGAGGACTCGGACAACCGCGTCTGGTCTCTGGCGTGTCGTGCTCGGCAGGCCGGTGGGCAGGCGTCGCGGGGCTCGGAAACCCCGCCCTACTCGTTCTTCGGCCCGGTGGGTACGTCTTTGAACGCCAGGTTCTTATCGACGCGGATTTCCGGCGGCAGGCCGAGCACCCGCTCGGCAATGATGTTGCGCAGGATCTCATCGGTCCCACCGGCCAGTCGCAATCCCGGCGAGCCGAGGTAGGAGAGCTGCCACACCGCCTCGTCCGGGGTGATGCTGCGATCCATCATCGACCCGGTGGCACCCTGCAGGTCGACGGCGAAGCCCGCCATGTCCTGGCGCAGGGGGGCACCGACGAGCTTACCGATCGAGCTTTCGGGACCGGGGGTGGCGCCGCGCGACAGTGCCGTCTGGGTGCGATAACTCGTGTACTGCAGGCCCTTGAGCCGAATGTAGAACTGCGCCAGGCGCTGGCGCACGGCGTGATCGGCGAGTGCCGGCCGCCCTTCCCAGCGCGTTGTCTTCGCCAGGCGGACGAGATCGTCGAAGTCCGGCCCGCCGGCGCCGCCGCCGCCGATCGAGTGCCGTTCGTTCATCAACGTCGTCAACGCCGCCCGCCATCCTTCGTTGACGTTGCCGACGCGATTACGGTCGGGCACCCGCACGTCGCTGAAGAAGACCTCGTTGAAGCCGGAGTAGCCGTTGATCTGCCGGATCGGACGAATATCGATGCCCGGCGACTGCATGTCGACGATGAAGTAGGTGATACCGCGGTGCTTCTCGGCGTTGGGGTCGGTGCGCGTGACGATCATCCCCCACTTGCAGTACTGCGCCCCGGTGGTCCAGATCTTCTGGCCGTTGATGACCCAATCATCGCCGTCGCGGACCGCGCTCGTGCGTAGGCCGGCGAGGTCGGAGCCGGCGCTCGGCTCGCTGAACAGCTGGCACCAGATTTCCTCGCCGCGCAGCATGGGCCGGAGGTAGCGCCGCTTCTGCTCGTCGCTGCCGTGCACCATGATGGTCGGTCCCAGCATCCCTTGGCCGATGCCGAAGACGTTCGGCGGCGTCTTGTATCGTCCTTCCTCCTGATTCCAGATCACGCTCTGGATCGCCGTCGCGCCGCGGCCGCCGTAGTCTTTGGGCCAGGTAATGCACGCCCAGCCGGCGTCGGCCTTCTTGGCCTGCCACTCTTGCGCGCGCTTGATCATCGCCGGATCGGCCCGGCCCTCCGCCAGTCCCGGGGTCCGTTCGCCGGCCTTGAGCCGCTCGGCGTTGGCGTCGAGCCAGGCGCGCACGTCGGTGCGGAACGCGGCTTCTTCTGGGGTGTCGTTGAAATCCATGCTTCACTCCTCGCTGGTGACGGCCGATCAGGCGCTCAGGCGCTCGATGAGGTGGTCGCGCCACAGGTTGGCGTTGCCGAGCACGACCGCGAGCAGCTTGGCGCGCCGGTAAAACAGGTGGCAGTCGTACTCCCAGGTGTAGCCGACCCCGCCGTGCAGCTGAATCATCTCGCGGCTGGCCAGCTCGAAGGCGTCGCTGGCGGCAGCGCGCGCCCCGCAGGCCGCCGTCGCCAGCTCCGGCCGATCGTTGCTCAGCGCCCAGGCGCCGTAGTAGGCGTTCGAACGCGCCAGCTCGATCTCGACGTAGAGGTCGGCGAGCCGGTGCTTGATCGCTTGAAACGACGCGATCGGCCGACCGAAGGCGTAGCGACCGAGACAGAACTCGCGCGTGATGTCGAAGGCGCGCTGCGCACCACCGAGTTGCTCGAACGCCATCAGCACGGCGGCGCGATCGAGCAGCCGCCGCACGTCGTCCCACCCGCCCGTGGCGCCGCCGAGCCGCTGCGCGGCGGCCCGGTCGAAGCGGACGCTCGCCAACGAACGGCTGGGGTCGATGCTGCGCACCGCCTTGCGGGTCACGCCTCCGGCTGTCAGGTCAACGACCGCGAGCACTACCTGATCGCCGCTGCGGGCGGTCACCACGGCGACGTGCGCGACGTCACCGTCCGGCACGGGCGCCTTGCTCCCGTTGAGCGCGTCGCCGGCAAACGCCGTGGTGATCCCTTCCGCGCCGTGCTCACCCGACTGCTCGACGTGGGCAAACGTGCCAATCCATTCACCGCTCGCCAGCTTCGGCAGCAGCTCCTGCTGTTGCGCCGGCGATCCGAACTGCACGATGGCTTCGGTGGCCAGATAGGCACTCGATGCAAACGGGATCGGCGCCAGGCAGCGTCCCATCTCTTCGGCGATCACCGCCAGCTCGAGGCGGCCGAAGCCGGCACCACCGTAGGCTTCCGGAATCGCGGTGCCGAGCCAGCCCAGTGCTGCGACGCCCTTCCACAAGGTATCGGAGTAGGCCGCGTCGGATTCGAGAACGGCGCGGCACAAGCTGAGCGGGGCATGCTCGCTCAGGTACTCGCGAGCGGTTTTCTGCAGCAGCTTCTGATCGTCGGAAAAATCGAAATTCATGGCACTCCTGCGGGCGAACCACTCTGCGTGATGCACAGTCCTTACCCATCGGACCGAATCTATGTCAATCGAGCCGCGGCAGTCGCCGCACGCTCGCTCGTATGCTGTTGAAGCCGTTGCTGTACACGCTGTAGGTTGATGCGGCGCGAGGCGTACCCACATATGCAGGACTTCCGGTTCCCCCTGTTCGGTCTGGCGCTCGTCGTCTGCGGGGTCTCCGCCTTGCTCTTCGGATGCACGTCGGTGCGCCTCGACCGCGGCATTGAGGTTGCCACCGGTTTGATCAGCCACACCCTCTGCTCGGAGCTGTTTGTGTCGGGAGTGAGCCCGGAAGAAGTGTACGCCAAAGACCTGGCGCCACGGGGCGGCATGGGTTTGATCAACTGGGCGACTCGGTATGACACCGACCGGACACGAAAGGAGGTGCGGACGACCGTCGCCGGGGGTTTCGCGAGTCGCGCCGTCTACCGTGACGGGCTCGGCTGCATCGTCGTCCATGGTGAAGAGCCCGCCGACGCACCGGCACCCGCCGACATCGCGCTGGATGGACGTGGGGCCGTTCCCCAGTTGCCGGAGATAGCCGGGCCTGCGGTGGTGGAGCCTGACGATGCACGGCTGCGCGCGGCGCTCGACGGAGCGTTCACCGAACCCGCTGACCCGCCCTATCGCTGGACCACGGCCGTCGTCATCGTGCACGACGATCGCGTCATCGCCGAGCGCTACGCCCCGGGCTACGGCGTCGACACGCCGTTGCTCGGCTACTCTGCAACCAAGTCGGTGATGAGCGCGCTGGTTGGCATCCTGGTCGGTCAAGGTCGCCTCGCGGTGGACTCGCCCGCCCCGGTGGCGGCCTGGTCGGGTCCTGACGATCCGCGTCGGGCGATCACCATCGCTCAGTTGCTACGCATGACGAGTGGCCTGGCGTTGGATGAGACGCAGAGTCCGTTCAATCCGGTCGCGCGGATGCTGTATCTCGAGCGCGATATGGCAGGGTTTGCGGAGCGCGCCGGGCTCGAGGCGCAGCCCGGTCGTACGTGGAACTACACCAGCGGCAACACGCTCATCCTCTCGCGGATCATCCGCGACGCCGTTGGTGGGCACGCCGCAGACGTGCTGGGCTTCGCGCGCCGAGAGCTCTTCGACCCGCTCGGCATGCGCACCGTGACCCTGGAGATCGACGCCACCGGCACACCCGTGGGCTCGACGTACATGCTGGCCTCGGCGCGCGACTGGGCACGCCTTGGTATGCTCTATCTCAATGACGGCGAGATTGGCGGCCACCGCATCCTGCCGCCGGGGTGGGTACGCTACTCGTCGACGCCGACGCTCGACGGTGGATATGGTGCCGGCTTCTGGACCAATCGGGTGGAGGGCGCGATCCCAGGGTCGGACACATCGTGGGGCATGCCGGGCGCACCGCGCGACGCGTTCTTCGCTCGCGGCCTGCTTGGGCAGTACGTTGTCGTGGTTCCGTCCGCCCGACTCGTGGTGGCGCGCTTTGGGAAATCACATGGGCCCGGCGCGGAGATCGAAGCGGTCGGGCGCCTGGTTGCAGACGTCATCGCAGCCCTGAGCGGTCGTGCCTAGACCGCAGCGGCACCGCTCAGTACGATAGCGCCCATGAGCCGCCTGCCACCCGAGAAGCAGCTGGCGATCTTCGTCGCCAGGTACGCGCCCGACATCGCCGCATTGGCACGCGCGGCACTGGGCAAGATGAGGGCGCGCCTCCCGGGGGCGATCGAGTTGGTGTACGACAACTACAACGCTCTGGCCATCGCCTTCGGTCCCACGGAGCGCACCGCCGATGTGATCTGCTCGATCACGCTGTACCCGCGTTGGGTCAGTCTGTTCTTCAGGTACGGAGCGAAGCTGCCGGATCCGGAGAAGCTGCTCACAGGCAGCGGCACAAGCGTCCGCCACATCGTGCTCGCCGCCGCCACGGATCTCGACAAGCCCGCGGTTCGCGCGCTGATCGCGCACGCCGTCGCCAACGCCGCGCGGCCGCTCGATCGGACGCAGCGGCGGCGCATCGTCGTCAAGTCGATTGCGGCGAAGCAGCGGCCGCGGCGCCCCGCCTGCTGACCGCACCCGGGCGCAGCCAGTGGTGAGCCGAGCGCGCCTTGGCTATAAGCTGCGGTCGACAGCGAGGAGTGCATGAAGGCCAAGAGCACGGGGACCTCCACCGCCAGCAGCCGTTTCGTCGTCGGCATCGACCTGGGCACAACCAACAGTGTGGTCGCCTTCGTCGACACGGCTGCCGCCGAACCACGCCTCGAGACCCTGCCCATTCCGCAGCTCACGGACGCCGCCAGCGTCGAAGCCCGCACGCTGCTGCCGTCCTTTCTCTATCTCCCTGCCAGCGGCGAGTTTGTCGCCAAGGCGCTGCAGCTGCCATGGCCGCATGGGCCAGAGTTCGTGGTTGGCGAATTCGCCCGCCGCCGTGGCGCCGAGGTCCCGGCACGCCTGATCGCCTCGGCCAAGTCCTGGCTTTCGCACAGCGGGGCCGACCCGACTGCGGGCATCTTGCCGTGGGGCAGCCCCGAGGAAGTGCCGAAGCTGTCGCCGGTGTCGGCATCCGCCGCGTATCTGTCGCACATTCGACACGCGTGGGACGTCTCGCACCCGGATGCGCCGCTCGCCGCGCAGGATGTGCTCTTGACTGTCCCGGCGTCGTTCGACGCCGCGGCGCGCGATCTCACCGTGCAGGCGGCGCGTGATGCTGGGCTCGGGAGCGTGACGCTGCTCGAAGAGCCGCAGGCCGCCTTCTACGCCTGGATCGACGCGCACGGTGAGCGCTGGCGGGACGCGGTGCATGTGGGCGACGTCATCGTCGTCTGCGACGTCGGCGGCGGGACCACCGACTTCACCTTGATCGCGGTGCGTGAAGAACGCGGCGAGCTGACGCTCGAACGCGTTGCCGTCGGCGACCACATCCTGCTGGGTGGCGACAACATGGACCTCGCCCTCGCCTACAGTCTGCGCGAACGGTTGGCGCAGGAAGGGACGCCGCTCGATGCCTGGCAGTTCCGCGGCTTGAGCCTGAGCTGCCGCGACGCCAAGGAGCGGCTGCTCGCCGACGCACGGGACGACAGCTATCCGGTCGCCATCCTCGGCCGCGGCCGCAAGGTCGTCGGCGGTACCCTGCGAACCGACGTGCAGCGCAGCGACGTCGAGCGCACGCTGGTCGACGGCTTCTTCCCACGCTGCCAGCTGAGCGATCGCCCGCAAGCGCAGCGGCGCACCGGCCTGCAGGAGCTGGGTCTGCCGTACGCCGCCGATGCGGCGGTCACGCGCCACCTCGCCGCCTTCCTGAGTCACCATGCCGGTGCCGTCGAGCGCCCGGCGCAGGCGGCCACCGCCATCCAACCCAGCGCCGTCTTGTTCAACGGCGGCGTCATGCGCGCCCCGGTGCTGCGCCAACGCATGGTCGACGTGCTCGCCGCCTGGTTTCCGGATGGCGTGCCCATCCGGGTCCTCGCCGACGGCGATCCCGAGCACGCCGTCGCGCGTGGCGCCGCGTACTACGGTCTGGCGCGCCGCGGTCGCGGTGTCCGCATCCGCGGCGGTACGGCACGCGCCTACTACATCGGCATCGAGACGGCGATGCCAGCCGTGCCCGGCCTGCGTCCACCCATCAAGGCGCTGTGTGTGGTTCCCTACGGCCTCGAAGAAGGGAGCGAGGTGGAGCTGCCCGCGCAAGAGTTCGGTCTCGTCGTCGGTGAAGCCGCCGAGTTTCGTTTCTTGGGGTCAGCCACGCGGCGCGACGATCCCATCGGGTCCTTGGTCGAAGCGTGGGACGATGACATCCAAGAGCTGGCGCCGCTACACACGACGCTCGAGTGGAAAGGGCAAGAGGGCACTACCCTGCCCGTACGCTTGCAAGCCCGCGTCACCGAGGTCGGCGTCCTCGAGCTGTGGTGCGTGAGTCGCGACGGGAAGCACCGCTGGAAGTTGGAGTTCAACGTCCGCGCGGCGCCGTAACCGCAGTCGAGTGCAGCACGAGCGGCCGCTCCGCGGCGGTCGCCAGCGTCTCCCGCAGGATATCGAGCAGCGGCTCGGTGACGTGCGACGCGGCGCGATCCTGGCTGGCAAGGATCGCAACCAGTTCCGCCCCGGCTTCGACGTCATCACTGCGTTGCCCCAGGGACTGCCGCAAGTGCGTTGTTGTGGCCGTGAAGCGCACGTCGTGACCCCCGAGGCGGTCGAGCAGCTTCGTGGCTTCCCCGGTTCGACCGTGCGAGACCGCGACCGCAACGTGCAGCAGCAGCGCCGCCGAGCGCACAAACTCCTCGTCGCTGGCCTCGGCCCGACTCGTCTCAGCCGCTGCCGCCTCGTGCTGGCCGAGCTTCCACAGCGCGATCGCACGCCGCAGCTGCACGGAGCGCAGCTCGCGCTGCACGTTGCGCCACGCTCGATCAATGCGCGTGTCGTTCAAGCTCGCCGGCGCTTTGCGTTCGGCGGCCGATAACCCGGCGTCGACACGCGCCCAATCGCCGTCGCGTAGGGCCATGTCCGCCAGAATCGACTCGCGATACATCTGGGCGACGCTCGGCTCGATCTCCATGTCGAGTAACGTACGGCCTGACACCACGTCACCGGTCAGAATGTAGCCGCGTGCCAGCTCCAGGCGCTGTCCGATCGCCAACTGTGCTGGCGGATGGTCGAGCTCGGCGAGCACGCGCCTCGCGGCGCCCGGGTCGCCCACGGCCGCGTAGGCCCGCACCAGCAGCAGCCCGAGTCGAAGGTCGCCCGGCTGCGCTGCGTATGCCGGTCGCAGGTACGCGAGCGCGACCTCCGGGAAACCCTTCGTCAAGGCATTCGACCCGCAGAGCCCGGGCTGATCGCGCCCCGCCACACCGCCGTGCTCGCCCGACCCCGCCTCCGCCAACAGCGCATCGTACACCGTCTGCGCCTCCGCCACGCGGCCGGCGCGCAGCAGCGCGCCGGCATAGCGCAAGCGATCCGCCTTCGTCTGGGTCTGTGTGGCGCGGGCTTGATACAGCGGCAGCGCGGCGGCAAGCTTGCCTGCCCGGTCGAGGGGCACCGCGAGGTATGTCGGCATCGGTTCGTACCGCACCGAGCGCGCCGGCACCGGCTCGGCAAAGGATTGCCACGCGACGGCGCCGATGAGCCCGCTCACAAGCAGACCGCGGACGCCGGTGCGGCGGCCGCGCCGCGCCGGCAACCGACGCGAGCTACCCGTGACGGGTAGCTCGCGGTGGGATGAAGCGTTGGCCATGCCTACCGCGTCAGTAGGAAGGCTACGACTTGGTCCTGCTGCGTCGGAGTCAACGCTTGGAAAGCGTTGCGCGATGCCGCCCCTTGGCCATCGTGGAAGGCCACCGCCTCGGCAATGGTTTCGGCCCGGCCGTCGTGCAGCAGGCGGGACTTCGCCCGCACGCCCCATAGCGGCGCGGTGCGCATCTGACGTGGGCCGGCTGCGCCCGAGGTGATCCCGTCACCCAACGAGCCCATATCATGCAGCAGGAAGTCCGAGTATGGGTGGAACACCTGGTTGTCGAGGTAGACCTCCAACAACACCCGATCGATCGCGACGCCGCCGGTGGTCGGGGGAACGAACTGCGATGGATGGGCAGCGGTCTTGATGCTGTCGACATGGCAGCCGGCGCAGCCGATGTTCTTGAACAGCGTCTGTCCGGCCTGCGCTGCGGCGTTGAGCTTGAGCGTCGGCGGCGGCGCGAGCGCGCGCATGAAATCGGCGAAGCGATCGATGTCGGCGCGGCCGTCGGAGTCGATGCTATCTTCCGGATCGTCATCGACGTCGAGCAGCACCCCGAACATGGTCTTGTCCAACGCGCACGTGCTGCGGTCGGTCGGTGCGTCCGGGCTGGTGATGCCGACCTCGTTGAGGTAGGCGTCGGCCGCGAAGCCACGGAGGGTCGCCACGTCATCCTTCCAGCCGAAGCGTGCCACGCGGGTGCGGCCCAGCTCGGTCACGCGCTTGACCACGCCGCGGATGGCGGGTGGTTGGCTCGCGGCGATCGCATCGAACGTCGAGTCGGCGACCGCTTCGATGAGACCGAAGCCGAACAGCGCTGTCGATTGCCGTTCCGCCGAGCAGTTGGCGCCGCTGGCGAAGTCGGCGCTGGTCGGGTCACAGATCTTGAGGTCAGTCGTGAAAGTGGTACGGCTGGCTTCCTCCTGCTGACAGTCGGACCAGCTGCATCCCGGTGCGGTGATCTGACAGCCGAGGGGCGCCGCGACGAGGCCGTTCGGAAAGATGGTCAGGGCCCCTTGCTGCTGCGACCCACCGCGCAGGATGTTGTCGCTAGCGAAGATGTGCACCGGCCCGCCGGCGGTATTGTTGCGTACCCGGACTTCGTTGATGGATCCACCGGAGCCGCCGAGCGCCGGTTGAAAATGACATCCGCCGCAGCCGCGGCTGTTGAAGATGGGCCCCAGCTGCGGCAGGCTGTCCACCTCGATGAAGGTGAACTGCCCATCGGCAAACAGCTGAAACCGATCCTTGACGCCGAACACCAGCTCGGCCTTGATCGGGTCGAGCGGATCGCCGAAACCGGACAGATTGCTCACGCCGGCGTCGACTGCGACGGCCACGCCGGCGCCGAGCATCGCCATCAACACCGCTCCGACACCACACGCTGCCACACGATTCCACGAACCCTCACTCCTGCTCATTCGGCACACCCCTTTCGTGAAACGGGCTTCCCCGTTGATTGGACGTCCTCGGCCTCCGGCGTCGACCGCCCAGGCCCGAAGCTCTCCGCGTTCACACCTTCCCCCCACGAGCATCGAGAAGATGCCTGCGGTGAGTCCAAGATGCGTACCGAACGTGCTGTGCCGCTGATGCGCGAATGAGGCAGTCAGCCGAGCCGGCTGTGTGGTGCTTTCGGAGTCAGGTGTGGTCCCGTCGTGGCTCCGACGGATACACTCGGCCGCGAGCGCAGCAGTGATGCGGGAGCGACCTGGGTGAACACGAGGACGGGGAGCGCATACTTGGCAAGCCGAGCGTAGAGCTTCTTGCGCGAGATGCCGAGCAAGCGTGCGGCCAGCAACTTGTTGCCGCCGGTCGACAGGAGCGCGGCTTCGATGAGACTCCGCTCCCCTTGCTGGTAGGTTGGCACGACAACCGGCGTAGGACGGGGGAAAGAACACGTCCGAGGCGCAACATCGTCGATGCGGATATCGGGGGTCGCTGTCGAAGTGAAGGCATGCTCCAATACGTTGAACAGCTCGCGGACGTTGCCCGGCCATGTTCGGGCACACAATGCGGCGATGGCCTCCGGCGCGATGCTCCGCCAGGTCGAGCGGCTCCGACCGTAGCGCGCGTTGAGCACCGCGATGTGGTGCGCGACCAGTCGCCCGATGTCGTCCGCGCGCTCCCGCAGCGGCGGTACCACGATGGTGCTTCCGCACAAGCGGTAGTAGAGGTCCGAGCGTAGCCGCCCGCTGGCGAGTGCGTCGGCGGGATCACGATTGCTCGACGCAATGATCCGCGCGTCCACCGGGACCTCCGCGAGCGAGCCGACCGGTCGAACCGTCCGTTCCTGCAGCACGCGCAGCAGCTTGGCCTGCAGTTCGGCGCTCATCTCGGTGATCTCGTCCAAGAGCAAGGTGCCGCCCGAGGCGGCGCGGAACAGACCGAGGTGATCCGCGACCGCGCCGCTGAAGGCGCCGCGTTTGTATCCGAACAACTCGCTCTCGATCAGCTCACGCGGCAGCGCGGCGCAGTTCACGGCGGTGAACGGGCCGGTCCGTCGTGGTCCACACTGGTGCACGGCGCGCGCGATGCATTCCTTGCCGACACCGGTCTCGCCGAGCACCAGCACCGGCGTAGCCGCCTGGGCGCTGGCGCGCACCTGCTCGAACACGCGCTGCATGGCGAACGATTGTCCGACCATCCCACAAAAGGTTGTCCCTGGTACGACGCTGCCGTCAGGCTCCAGGGCGGCCGTCGACGTGGGACGGGTGCCGGCCGCTGCGGCGCGACCGATGTCGCCGTAGTAGCCGTCCGCCGCGGCGCTGACGAAGCAGCACATCAGCTTGTCGAGCAGCAGCACGCGCGCATACAGGCCGCCGGCCTCGTCAGCGAGGGCCTTGACGCAACTCTCCTTCCACAAGTGCAGGTGCGACACCATGGCGCCAAAGGGGACGCCGGCTGCCGCGACCTGTTCACCGAGCTCCGCGGCGAAGCGAATGAAGCCCGCCGTGTCGCCGACCACGATGGAGTTGACGGCGTGGCGCAGCTGCGAGCCATAGGTGTCGCGAAAGAGCCCATCGGGAATGGCGCGGTGCGCCCCGAAGCGATGCGCGTACAACGCCTGCCACTCGCGCACGACGCGGTCGCGGCGGGCCCGAAGCGATCCGATCAGCTCCCGGATCACCTCGGGACCATCGTGCAGGAACAGCTCGACGTACAAGTGCGGAGACAGCGCCTCCGCGTCAGCGGGGCCAGGGTGGGTGGCGGATTCGCTCGACTTCACGCAGCACGCTCCACTTGCTCCCGAGCTGTGCCGTGCAACCAGCCCGGACCGAGCGCCCCCGTTTTACCCGCCCGCCTCGACTCGCCAGACCATACCATTCCGCGCACGGCGGCCCGTTAGTAGTCCCAACTGCCCTGCCCGTCAACGCAGATTTTCTTGCGTTTCCGCATGCGCCTTCCACAGCGCGCCGCGGCGCGTGTGCGGAGCACGCGGCGACCCTGCCGGCGGCGCGGCAGCGTCACGAGCTGCGGCGCGCCGCCGCCGACAAAATGCCCAGCCCGAGGACGCTAGCGAGTGCAGAGGCGGCCAGGATGCCGACCTTTGCGGCCGGCAAGGCCTCGCTGTCGAGCGCCAGACTGGCGATGAACATCGCCATCGTGAACCCGATGCCGCACAGCGCGGCGCCGCCGGTGAGCTGCAGCCACGACACGCCGGCGGGCTGCCTCGCCAGACCGAGGTGTACGGCGAGCCAGCTGACCAGCGTGATCCCCAGCGGCTTCCCGAGCAGCAAGCTCACGGCGACCGCGACGGCGACGCGGTTGCCGACAGCGGCCATGTGCACCCGTACCCCGGCATTCGCCAGCGCGAACACCGGCATGATCGCGAAGCTGACCCACGGATGCAGGACGCTCTCGAGATAGTCGAGCGGCGACACGGTCTCCCGTGCGACGCGCTGCAGGGTGCGTACGTTCGCCGCAGAGGTCCCGGCAACGTTGGTCGTGCCGCCGCCGCGCCACACCGCCCGCAGGCGATCAACAAACTGCGCAAATGTCCCTTCGCTGATGTACGGCATCGCCGGCGTGAGCAGGCCGAGCAGGACGCCGGCGATCGTGGCATGCACACCTGATTTCACGAACGCGACCCAGATCGCCACGCCCAGGAGCGTGTACACGCCAAACGAACGGACGCCGAGGCGCTCGCATACCCAGACCACACCGATACCGAGCAGGCCCAATAGTAGCGGGACCACGGCGATCCCCGCGCTGTATCCGAGCGCAATCACCAGGATCGCCCCGATGTCGTCGGCAATCGCCAGCGACAGCAGCATCACGCGCAACCGGCTCGGCACGCGGGTGCCAAGCATCGCCATTGACGCCACCACGAAGGCAATGTCGGTTGCCATCGGCACCCCCCAGCCACGCACGGCGGGTCCGGGACCAATCAGCATCAGATACATCGCGGCCGGCACGACCATGCCGCCCAGCGCGCCGGCCAAGGGCAGCGCCGCGGAGCGCAGATCGCGCAACTCCCCGCGCACCAGCTCACGCTTCACTTCGAGCCCGATGACGAAGAAGAACAACACCATCAACCCATCGTTGATCCAGTGCTCCAGCGAGAATCGCAAGTGCCAGGTTCCCACCTCGAGAGCCACTTCGGTGTGCCAGAAGCGGCTGTAGATCTCACTCAGCGGCGAGTTGGCGATTGCCAGCGCGATCACGGTACAGGCGAGCAGTACGATTCCCCCTGTCGCTTCGACGTGCAGGAAACGATCGAGCGGGGCAACCAACCGGTCGATGGGCTCGCTGGGCAGCGGATCCTGCAGCGTGGAGGGTGGCGTCATCTGCGCGCATGATCCATGAATCCGTCGCCCGCGCAATCCAACGTCCACTGTCGGGTGCGCTGTCCGCCTCGCTGGGCTGCTTGACCGCGCGCACCGTTTGAGGGTAGCAGCGAGGCCCATGTGGCGTGTGCTTGACCCCGCCTGCGTCGATCCGACGCTCGACTCGCGTGCCGTCAGCTTCGAGAACCCGACGGGGGAGCGGGGCGCCGGTGGAACGGCCGGCCGCGGCCGCAAAGGCTCTCCGTCCCGCCGTCTCGCCGCCGGCGAACGCGTCGCCCTCGCCGACTTGCGCGGGCCCGGGACGCTGCGGCACATCTGGATGACCTTTCCACCGGCGCCGCCCGAGGTCATGCGGGCGGTTTGGATGGAGGTCTACTACGACGGCGGCACCACACCCAGCGTGTCCGTGCCGTGCCTCGATTTCTTCGGCATGCCGCACGGCCGGCCGGTGGCCTACACCTCGCAACTGACGGCTGCGCAAGAGGCGCGCGGATTCAACGCCTACGTGCCGATGCCGTTTCGCGACGCCGTGCGCGTCGAACTGACCAACGGCGGGCCGCGGCCGATGGATCTCTACTACCAGATCGACTACACGCGCGAGCCACAGTTGCCGGACGACACCGGCTATCTCCACGTCGCCTTCCGGCGGGAAAATCCGACCGTGCAGCGGCGAGACTTCGTCATTGCGGAGGCGCAGCGCGGCCCCGGACGCTTTCTTGGTTGCAACGTCGGAGTGCGCGTCATCGATCCCGGCTTCTGGTACGGCGAGGGTGAAGTGAAGATCTACCGCGACGGTGACACGACGCAGCCGACGATCTGCGGCACCGGGCTCGAGGATTACGTTGGCAGCGCCTGGGGCCTTGGGGCGCATCACGCCGTGTATGCCGGCGCGCCGTTGAACGTCCACGCACCGGGTGCGGGCGCCAACCCGGACTTTGTCGGGTTCTATCGTTGGCACCTCCCGGACCCGGTCATGTTCGCACGCGACTTGCGCGTGACCATCCAACAGATCGGCTTCGCGTTGTTCTTCGCCGGCCAGGAGGAGGGCTTCGCACGCTATGCCCGGACGAACCCGTCCGCCGGGCTTGGCTGGGCCCGCGATCCGCGGCCCGGTGTCATCGCGCAGGGACTTGCCGAGCGCGTCGATGACTACTGCGCCACGTCGTACGTCTACTGCCGCGAGCCCCAGCCGGTGCCACGTCTCGATGTCGCCGCGGCGCTCGCCGACATTGGTCGCCGGCCAGACGAGCAGCCGCATCCGCTCGAAGCCTTCTTCGCCTAGCGTGCAGCCGAGGCGCACCATCTTGTCTGTGCGCCGGCGCTTCGTCATAACGTCAGCACTGATTCGCGAAAGGACGTGGTATGGCCCTGGTCGATCTGCACCGCGAAGGCGGCGTGTTCGTGCTGACCATGCAAGCCGGCGAGAACCGCTTCAACCGACCGTTTCTCGAAGCGCTGCACGCGGCGCTCGACGAGGTCGAACGGTCGAGCGGACCCGCGGCATTGGTCACCACTGGCGGCAGCGAGAAGTTCTACTCCAACGGCCTCGACCTGGCCTGGCTCTCGGGCGACGGTCAGAGTGAAGGCGGTGCCTTCATCTCTGCCGTGCTGCGGCTCTTTGGCCGCGTGCTGGTGTATCCCCTCCCGACCGTGGCGGCCATCAACGGTCACGCGTTCGCCGCGGGTGCGATGCTGGCGTTGGCACACGACTACCGGGTCATGCGGGCGGATCGCGGTTTCTTCTGCCTTCCGGAGGTCGACATCAAGCTGCCGCTGGCGCCGGGCATGACGGCGCTCATCAAGAATCGTCTCTCGCAAGCGACCTTTCGCGATGCGATCTTGACCGGTGCGCGCATCGGCGGCAGCGATGCCGCCACCCGCGGCATCGTCGACGAAGCGGTCCCGGGCGCCGATGTCCTCGCGCATGCGATCGCCCGTGCCGCGGCGCTCGCCGAGAAGGATCGGCAGATCTACGGCACGCTGAAGCGCGGGATGTACGGCGACGTGCTCGCCATCTTGGAGCACGGCAGCCTGGCATAGTCCGCCACCCGCTCAGTGAACGTAGCCGAGGGCGCGCAACGCCTCGAGTGTGCCACCATCGACGTCGGGGCTCGTGCCGGCACGCGCATTGGCGCGCTCCGCATCGACACCGGCGGCGAGTCGGCGCAACGGCTCGAGCAGCGTGCTACTGCCGACCAGATCCACGCGCTCCCCCGGATCGCGCCCGAGGTCGTAGACTTCCTCCTTGCCGTTTTCCCAGTGCACGTACTTTAGCGTCGGCGTCCGCACGCCGATGCGCTCCTCCGCGAACAGCATGTTCTCGATCAACGCCACCCGCGGCGCACGCTCACCGTCGTTGAGCAATGGCGTTACACTGGCGCCGTCGAGAGACTGCGCCGGCGGCAAGCCGAGGAGATCGAGGACGGTGGGCGCGACATCGACGATGCGGACCGTCGGCGCGACACGATGCGCCGGCGGCAGGTGCCCCGGCCACCGCACCAGCAGCGGCACGTGGACCAGTTCCTCGTACACCGTGTGGCCGTGCTCAACACCGCCGTGCTCCCAGAATTCCTCGCCGTGGTCGGCGAGGCAGATCACCAGGGTCTGCTGACGCCGGCCGCGCCGATCGAGCGCGTCGAGCAGCATGCCGACGGCGGCATCGACGCTGCGCACCTCGTCGCGATAGAGATCGTGCACGGCGGCCTTCTGCTCGGGGCTCAGACGAATTTCACCGCTGCGCAGACGCGCAACGTCGGGTGACGTCAGGGTGATGCGTGCCGGCTCGGCTACCGCGGGCGCCAGCAGGCTATCGCTGCGAAAGCTCTTGTGTCTGGTGGCGCCGGCGCGACTGTAAGGGGGATGCGGGTCGACGTAGTGCACCCATAAGAAGAATGGTTGGTTGTCAGGGGCCTGCGCCAGCCAGCGCGCCGCCCGACCGCTGACCGTGTCGCCACGATCGCCGATGATCACGTCCGGATGCAGCCACTCGATCAGGCGCACCACGGTCGTCGGGGCGAAGGCGAGAAATGCCTCCGACTCGATGGTGACGTTCTCATAGCTGTCGAAGCCCTGGCCGACACCGTAGCGCAGCGCTAGGTACGGGTTGGTGACGATGGCGTGCGTGCGAAACCCGTAGGCATGCAGCGCGCCGGCCAGCGTCCAGGCACCGTCGGAGAGCGCCGAGCGGCCGAGCGGATCGCGTCGGTTGGTGATGCTGCCGGCGCCATGATGGTGCGGGTACAGGCCGGTCATCACCGACGCCATCGCCGGGAGGGTCCAGGGCGACGACGTGATGGCGTGCTCGAACAACACGCCATCCTTTGCGAGCTGATCCATGCGAGGGGTCAAACTGTGGCCTTCCGCATAGGCGCCGAGGTGGTCCGCTCGCAGCGTGTCGATGGAGATCAATACCACGTCTGGGAACTTGCCGGTGGTCGCGATGGCCGCGTCGCGCGCCACTCCCCACTTCCAGTCGGTGGCGAAGAAGCGTGCGACCGGCCACAGACACAGCATGCTCCCGACGAGCACCACCGTCGCCGCGGTACGCAGGGGACGTTCGACACGCCGCGCCTGCCACGCGGCTGCGGCTGCCGCGACCAGCGCCGCACCAACCGCCAGAGCAAGGGCGATCAGCCACAACAGAGCCAACACCGCGTCGCTCGACCATCCCACCGCCGCGAGGTGCGCGCTGAGGTCGATCACCCACGGAATGGTGATCGACAGCGTTCCGGCCAGCGCGAGGATGGTGGCGTACAGCGGAAGACTCCGAGACGGCTCCGCCGGTCGCCCCAGGGCGGCGCAGAGCAGGGCGCACGGGAGCAGCAGCGCCATGCCCAGGCCGACCCACGCCAAGATCGGTACGGCCACATACAACAACGCGTACTGGCCGGGCTGCACGAAGGCATTCGCCGACAGCGTCACCAATGCCTCGCGGCAGCCGAACGCAAAGCCACCCACAGCACCCGTCAAGAGTGCGTCCCGCACGTGTACCCGGATACCGGCCACGCCGTCCTACTACTCGCCCTGCGGCGACGAAATCAAACCGTCGGCACGCGATCGGAGTCAAATTGGGACACTGCCCCCGCGGCGGCGGTCGTCAGGCTACACCGCTAGAACCCCAACTCGGCCAACGTCACCGGGCGCCCCTCGCGGATCGACTGTTCCGCCGCGGCGCCGATGCCCACCGCTAGCGCCCCCGCCTCGACACCCACGGCGGCACGGGTGCCCTCCCGGATGGCGCGTTGGAAGGCAACGTGCTCGAAGTACGTCGCGCCATGGTGTGCCCCGGCTTGCTGGACTGCCGGATCGAGGTCAAAGCGCAGGCGCGTCGGCGCGCTGCCGTCGCGTGGCGAAATCACCACGACGTCATCGGGCATGAACGCTTCGACCTTGCCCCGTTCCCCGGTGACGGCGATCTCCACCTCGTGCCGGGAGTGCTCGGCGAACATGCAGAGGTCGAGCATCGCACGCGTGCCGCCGTCGTAGTCGACGATGGTAAAGGCGTTGTCGATGATATCGGGCGTCGCGCCGTCGTAGCGCTCGTCCAGATGATTGACGTCCTGTGCGCCCGAGGCGTAGACGCGCGTCGGTCGCTGCGCCGCTATCAGGTTCATCAGGTCGAAGAAGTGGCAACACTTCTCCACCAGGGTGCCGCCGGTGTTGCGGTTGAAACGGTTCCAGTCGTCGACCTTGGTCAGGAAGGGAAAGCGATGCTCGCGGATGGCGATCATTCGCACGCGGCCGACGGTGCCGTGTGCCACCTCGTCGATGAGGCGCGCGACGGCGCGCATGTAGCGATACTCCATGCCCACCCACACGACACCGGGATGTCGCGCCGCGGCCTCGACGACGTGGTGACAGTCCTCGACGCGCGTGCACAACGGCTTCTCGACGAGGACGTGTTTGCCGGTCCAGAAGACCTCCTGCAGCACCTCGAAGTGGGTGAAGTTCGGCGTGGCGACGACCAGCGCCTCGACCGGCGCGTGCCGCAACAGTTCCCGGTAGTCCTCGTACACCTGGACGCCGGCGCCGGCCACACTGCGGCCCCAGCCGCGGCTGGTTTCATTCGAGTCGGCGATCGCGGTCACCGCGGCATCGGGCAACAGACCGAGGTTCAGGAGATGTTCGCACCCCATCATGCCGGTGCCGATGACGGCGTAGCGGATTGGCTCTGACATGGGCGTCCGTCTCGAATCCGTGTGTGGCGTTTGATACCGTACCGCCGCCATGGATGCCATACCGCCGCGCGCCGCGCTGCACCCGCTGGGGCAGACGGGGCTGCGCAGCTTTCCCCTCGCCTACGGTTGCTGGCGCTTTGCCGGCACCGATGTACGCACGGCGCGCGCCAAGGTCGAGGCCGCGCTGGAGACCGGCATCAATCTCTTCGATCACGCCGACATCTACGGTGGTGCCGGGGCCGCCGAGGAACTCTTCGGTCACGTGCTCGCGGAGGTGCCGCATCTGCGCGACGCGATGTTGCTCGCCACCAAGGGCGGCATCGTTCCCGGCGTTCCGTACGACTCGAGCCGGGCCCACATCCTGCGCGCCGTCGAGGGCTCGCTCCGCCGCCTGCACGTTGATGTCATCGATCTCTACCAGATTCACCGGCCCGATCTGCTCGGCCATCCGGAAGAAGTGGCGGCAGCGCTGGCAGTGTTGCGGGATCAGGGAAAGATCCGTGAGGTGGGCGTGTCGAACTACACGACCGCGCAGTTCGCCGCCTTGCAGCGCTTCCTGCCCTTCCCCATCGCAACGCAGCAGCCGGAGCTCAGCGCGTGGTGCCTGGACCCGATTCGCAACGGTGGGCTCGATCAGTGCATGGCGGCCCACGTCACGCCGTTGGCTTGGAGCCCCTTGGCTGGTGGCCGCCTCGGTCTGTCGGTCGCGGCGGCGGCGGACCAGGCGGATGGCGCCCGGCTTGTCGCGCTCTTGAATTGCCTCGATGAGATCGCTCGGCGTGAAGCCGCATCGCGTACGGCCGTGGCGCTTGCGTTTCTGTTGGCCCATCCCGCCGGCATCATTCCGATCTTGGGTACGCAGCAACCGGCGCGCATTCGCGACAGTGCCGCGGCGTTGCGTGTCGCGCTGACGCGCGCCGATTGGTACGCCATCCTTGCCGCCGCCGAAGGGAAACCGTTGCCATGAGCCCGCGCCCTACGACGCCGTCCGTCGAAGTCGCCTGGTTCTGTCCCTTGTGCGACGACGACTACGAATATCTCGGCGTGAGCGACCCACAGCTGCGCAGCTCATGGCCGCATTGCCGTGACATCGTGTTGCGGGCCGAAGCCAACGGGTTCGACAACGTTCTCTGCCCGTCCGGGTACGCCCTGGGCGTCGACAGCATTGCCTTCGCGAGCGCCGTTGCGCCGTTGACCTCGCGCACGCGGTTGCTGGTTGCGGTGCGCTGCGGCGAAATGTTTCCGCCGCAGCTGGCTCGCCAGCTGGCGACGCTCGATCACCTGCTCGCCGGACGCCTCACGCTCAACATCATCTCGAGCGATCTACCGGGTGCACCGCTGCCTTCAGGGGCGCGCTATCAGCGGACGCGCGAGTGCATGCAGATCCTGCGGGCGTTGCTCGACGGCAAAGCGGTGCACCATCATGGCGAGTTCTACGACCTGGAGCTCGATCCGCCAGCGGCGCGGACGGTCTCGGGCACGGCACCCCTCTTCTACTTCGGCGGCTTGTCCGAGGATGCGCGCACCGTCGCCGCGCAAGAAGCCGATGTCTTCCTGATGTGGCCGGAGCCGCTTGCCGAGCTGCGCATTCTGGTCGACGACATGCGCGGCCGCGCGACGCGGCTCGGCCGTACGCTGCGCTTCGGGTACCGCGTGCACGTGATCGTGCGCGCGACGGAGGCCGCGGCGCGCGACGCCGCGGCTCGCCTGGTGAGTCGCCTGGACGATCGGATCGGCGCGGACATCCGGCGGCGATCGCTGGACCACGCCTCCGAAGGGGTGCGGCGCCAAGCACAGTTGCGCGAGCGCGCCGACGACGACGGGTTCGTCGAGCCGCAGCTCTGGACCGGGATCGGCCGCGCCCGCAGCGGCTGTGGCGCCGCCTTGGTAGGTGATCCAGACCAGGTGCTGGCCAAGCTGCAGGCGTACATCGACCTCGGTATCGAAGCGTTCATCCTTTCGGGCTATCCGCACGCCCAGGAATGCGACCACGTTGCGCGCTACATCCTGCCGCGCCTGCGGACGCGTCCCCCGGGGCGCTAGCCGGCGCCATCCGCTCATCCTGCGTCGCGATGCCGCGCCTTGTGGCATTGCGCG
>Ga0335082_10001105_pt1 | contig 28645 bp, 26 predicted proteins | sample Lox_Sample_41_FD_206718 | JGI IMG/M metagenome (GOLD analysis project Ga0335082, IMG submission 206718) | Soil microbial communities from Loxahatchee National Wildlife Refuge, Florida, United States - Lox_Sample_4.1 | ecosystem: Environmental > Terrestrial > Soil > Wetlands | place: USA... | reverse complement strand
CTCATTTGCAGGGGTGCCTTCGTGAAATGTCGGGTTATCGCGGTGTTAGGCACGCGTCCGGAAGCCATCAAGCTGGCGTTGGTGATTCACGAATTGCGCCGCCGTTCCGAAGAGTTTGAGACCGCGGTGGTGCATACCGGCCAGCATCGGACGATGCTCGACCATGTGCTCCAGTACTTCAAGATTAAACCCGATTTCGACCTGGATGTTATGCGTCCTAATCAGACGCTCAACTCTCTGACCGCGCGTGTACTGGACACGGTCGAAAATGCGTGCCACCGTTTTGAGCCCAATCTGGTGTTAGTACAAGGGGATACCACGACCGCTTATGCGTCGGCCCTGGCTGCTTATTACTGCAAGATTCCTGTTGGTCACATCGAGGCCGGACTGCGCAGTCATGATATTTACAATCCGTTTCCCGAGGAAGCCAACCGCCGACTGGCGGCGGTGCTGACCGAGATTCACTTCCCACCGACGGCCTTGGCGCACGATAATCTGTTGGCCGAGGGAGTGCCAGCAGACAAGATCGTGGTCACGGGCAACACCGTCATTGATACTCTGCGCGCACTCAGCCAACTACCTCATTCCTGGGACAGCACACCTCTGGCTGGCATCCCCACTGAGAATTACCGCCTGGTTCTGGTGACCTCACATCGACGGGAATCCTGGGGTAAGGACCAAGAGAATATGTGCCTCGCTCTCAAAGATCTGGTCAGGCAGCATTCCGACATTCGGGTTATCTATCCCGTCCATATGAATCCGAATGTTCGCAGCACAGTCAATGCCCTGCTGCGAAACACTGATCGGATCCATCTGACAGAGCCGCTGGACTACATCACCTTCGTCAGTTTGCTGCGCCGCTGTTTTCTGGTGCTGACTGACTCGGGAGGAGTTCAGGAGGAGGCACCCACTTTCGGTAAGCCGGTGCTGGTGTTGCGAAATCTTACCGAGCGTCCAGAAGCCTCGCAGTTTGGCATGGCGAGAATCATCGGAATGTCCCGTGAGGGGATTGTCAAAGAGACGAACCGGTTGCTGAACGATAAGGACGCGTATCAGGACATGTCGGAGGGCGACAATCCGTACGGTGACGGGCATGGGTCGCAACGAATTGTGGAAGCCATATCCCGCTGGCATCAGAAGAAGACCCCACTGCTAGAGCCTGACAAGCAATTCAAGTTACCGGCCAGAGCAATTCCCCGTCGGCGGAAGAGTGACCTCTCGGAAAGAAAAGCGGCTGCCGCAGGTAAGGAGTGACGGCCGACACCCTACCTTGCCGTCGTGGTCCCACGCCATGATCTACGTTCTCTACTTTATCGTTTTCTTGATCTGCGTATACACGGCTCGTCATTATTGGTTCACACTGAACCGGTTATTCGCTTTCCAACGGCATCCTTACATCGACATCGATACAGCCTCCTGGCCACTGGTGACCGTACTCGTAGCCGCTCACAATGAGGAGAAGGTCATCTCCAACATTCTTAGCGCCCTGATGACGGTGAGATATCCCGAGGGCCAAATGCTGGTGATTCCCGTAAATGACCGCTCGACCGATGGAACACGAGCGATCATCGACGAGTTTGTAGAGCGATTTCCCGGTCGCATTCAGCCTTTCCATCGCGCTGGCGGAAAAGGCGGCAAAGCAGCGGCGCTGAAGGATGCCATGGAGTTGGTAAAAACCGAAGTCATTCTGATCTTCGACGCCGATTACATTCCTGGTGCGGGTCTCATTAAACAACTGGTGGCGCCATTCTTTGATCCCGAAGTCGGTGGCGTCATGGGCCGGGTAGTGCCATTGAATGTCGGCACGAACCTGCTGACCCGCCTGCTGGATCTGGAACGAACGGGAGGTTACCAGGTCGATCAGCAAGCCCGTATGAACCTCCGCCTGGTGCCACAACACGGTGGCACGGTCGCCGGAGTGAGACTGAGTGCATTGCGGGAGATTGGTGGCTGGAATGACCAATCTCTGACCGAAGACACCGATCTGACCTATCGCCTCTTGCTGCACGGCTGGAAAACCGTGTATCAGAACCGGTCTGAATGCTACGAGGAAGTGCCAGAGACTTGGGCGGTCCGGATAAGACAGATCATGCGCTGGGCCAAGGGCCACAACCAGGCGATGGTGACATATGGTCTTCGCCTGCTGCTGGGCAAGCATCGAGCAACGCTGCGGGAGCGGATTGATGGCCTGCTGTTGCTCGGAGTCTACGCTATGGCGCCGGTCACGCTCTTGGGCTGGGCGCTGGCACTAGCTGTGTTCTTCCAGGGTGTGGCTCCCCTTCATGGCGTCATCGCGATGTTCGCATTGACTGCCTACGCAGCGCTCGGCAACCTGGCCGCATTTTTCGAAATAGCAGCCGCTGCCCGACTCGATGGCACACGCCAGCGAATCTGCCTTCTGCCCTTCCTCATTCTAGGTTTTGCCGTAAGCATCTTCTCTGTCTCTCGGGCTGCTCTATCACAAATGTCTGACCTTGTGACCGGGGCTGAACTCCATTGGGATAAGACCGAACGTTTTCGGAAGGTCCTGTGAATTCCTCGTTTGCAGTGGCCGCGTTGATTTTGTTCGTCAGCTTGATGTTAGTGCTGCCGCTAATTCCTGCGTTTGTGGAACTAACGCGCAAATCTGACGCATCGCCACTGAAAGTCGTTCAGCAACATGCTGGCGAAATTCGTCATTTTGCCAGCAGCTTTCGGACCTACATCCAAGTTCTCGAGCCGACTCTGCAGCAGTGTGTAGCTTCGGGTGCGACGGCACGTGGCATGTTGCCCGATGGAGTCGAATACCTGGCACTGGGCCAGTGCAACGATTCGCAAACGCTTCCAATCCGGCAACCGGGCGCAATCTGCCCGGTGACGATTGCGGCGGGTTCTGACCTCGTCGTGCCACCTGAGACCACGTTCCTGAGAGATGTCTATGCCGGCGGGCGATTCAGCGGTGGAGACAATAACAGTTACCGAGCCATCCTGGGAGAGAAGGATGTCCATCTGGGTTGCTCCAGTCGCGTCACACGCTGGGTTCATGCGGTAGGAGAATTTTCTGCAGAGCACGACTGCAAGCTCTCCGGGCGTGTCTCCTCGGACTCATGCATACGACTGCAAGGCGCGTGTAACTTTCTGCGACTCAATGCTCCGCAGATTGAAACCGGTCACGTATTGCCAGGTGAAGACTCGACGCGGGCGCACTCCGACGATAACGCGGACGCAGGTTCAGATATGGTCCAACGGTTACTGTATGACGGCGACTTTGAGGTTCACGCAGATGAGGACCTTACCGGCAACATCGTAGCAAGAAGTAAATTGCATATCGGCTCCGCCGCACGCATCCGTGGCAGCGTGAAGAGTGTCAGCGACATGGTTCTCGGAGCCGGTGTCTCCGTGGACTCATGCATACGGCCGCAAGGCGCTGGTAACGTTCTGCGACTCAATACTGCGCAGATTGAAACCGGCCGCGTAATGCCCGCTGAAGACTCGACGCGGCCGCGCTCCGAAGATGACGCAAACGCAGGTTCAGGGGTGGTTCAACGTTTCCTGTATGACGGAGACTTTGAGATTTACGCAGATGAGGTCGTTACCGGCAACATCGTAGCCAGAGGTAAGTTGCGCATCGGCTCCGGCGCACGCATCCGGGGCAGCGTGAAGAGTGTCAGGGACATGGTTCTCGGAGCCGGTGTCTCCGTGCACGGCAGCCTGATTAGCGGGGAACAGATGCTCATTGGTCCGGACTGCGCGGTCAATGGACCGATCATTGCTGAACGCGCTTTGCACATATCTGCCGGAACTCGATGCGGTAGTTTTCAACATCCGACAACGGTCAGTGCCCCTCGTATTGAAGCGGAAGAGGGTGTTGTGGTGTTCGGAACGTTGTGGGCCCGCGAGCACGGTGAAGTGGTGGCCAGCCGATGAAGCGCCGAGCCCTCATCGTCGCAGGCAGTCTAGCTCTCGTGCTGCTGGTCACATGGTTATGGGTGGCGCGTGACCGGCCCCGTTCGAGTGTCGACCGCTTGCTGCTCCTGGTGCCAGATGGAACAAGTTTCTCCGATCCGAAGGTCACGGTGTGGAGCGATGCGGGGAGTGAGGAAGGCCTGCATGTGGTGCCTGTCCATGATTCCGAATTCTTGCGGCCTTTTTTGGGTGAATTCCAATGTGCGGGAGTGATTCTGCCCGATTCGATCCATCAGCGGGCGAGTGACCTTTTTATAGCGACTCTGCGTCACTTTGTTGCTCAGGGCGGAAAACTCATGCTGGTTTACGATGCCGGCACGCTCTCGCTAAATGGCGGCTATGCGGCGAAACGCTCGCGATTATCGGACCTGGCAGGCGTGGACTACGCCCTCTACGACGCACTCGGAGACAAGACCACCCAATGGGGCAGCGTCAAAGCCACGAGTGCCATTGTCAGTGAGATGGAAATACCGCCGGGAAAATATTATCCCTTCCCGTCGGAAACCAGCGCCTCCGATTCGGCGCGAGGTGCGAAAGACTCTAGTCCTCTCAGCGTTGAGGTTGAGCTCAGACGCTACAAATACGGTGAACTGTTGTATCCCAGCTTCGTGACTTCGGGACAGTACTCCGGCGAGGTCCTATTCCAATCCAAGGTTGGGATCGTCGCGGGTGAGCATCCTTATGAAGCTGGTTCCGTGCTTTTCGTAAACCTGCCGCTCGGATACCTCAAAGGCAATACGGATGGACTGCCGTTGCATGCCTTCCTCAAATACTTCGCAAAGCACGTCCTCGCATTACCTTACTTAGAGCCGGTCCCGGATGGAGTCGGAGGGTTGGTTCTGAATTGGCACGTCGACTCCAATGCTGCTATCAAGCCCCTCCAGCAGATGAATGCATGGAGTCTGCTCCAGCAAGGACCGTATTCAATTCACATCACAGCCGGCCCCGATGCGATGGCAATCGGAGACGGTAGGGGCGTCAATGTTGAACACAACCCCATCAGCCAGGCACTGATCCGGAAATACGAAGACCTGGGCTACGAAATAGGTAGCCACGGAGGCTGGATCCACAATTACTTTGCCTCGCATGTGGATAAGGATGATCCCAAGAATCTGGAACAATTCTTGGCGCTAAACAAGAGTGCACTCGAGCATCTCGCCGGAAAAACGGTCTTCGAGTATTCCGCTCCGGACGGCAATCATCCGGTCTGGGTCACGCACTGGCTGGAGTCGCATGGCTTTGTCGCCTATTACTTCACCGGCGATACCGGAATGGGTCCCACCCAGGGTTATCGCGATGGCACCCGCGAAGGTCAAAAGATTTGGGCATTTCCCATTCTTCATTTGGATCGGGCTGCGGGGTTTGAGGAAATGGGCTCCGAGGGGTACTCCGATTTCGAGGTAGGACACTGGCTTGAGGCAATCACTGCATTTGCGGCAGACCATCAATCGGTAAGACTGATCTATTTCCATCCTCCCGGAATTCTGCCCTATCAACACATGGTCGAGAAGTGGTTGAGCCAAACAGCTGAATTGAAAGCCAAAGGAAGATTTCGTTGGTACACGATGACCGAACTCGCAAACTTTTTAAACTCGCGTAAGCAAGTGGAGTGGAAGGTCTCGACTCGCGGCAAGCTGCTGAGCATCAAGGCCACTCACCCCCAGAACCTGGAGCACGCGACGTGGCATCTGTCATCAGCGAAATTTGCAGAGCCAAGAATTGTCCAGGGCTCGGCGAAGGTAGTCCGGCGCCAGGATGCCTGGATGATCGTCGCCGGCCAAGGGACAATGCTGCAATTCGAGACCCAGGAGGTTGACCAGTCAGAGGTGCTGAGGAAATGAGCATTTCTGACCGTGGAGGTCGTCGACCCGCAACATGGCTCCTGATCCTGGGCATTGCTTTCGCCTGCACCGCGCATGCCCAGGAAAATGCCGCGTTGCCGAGCCTCTCAGAGGCTACTCCGCAATCGCCAACCGAAAAGGCCCCGCCAGCAGAACTACAGCTGCTTACCGATTATGTTGAAAGCGGGGGCAACTATCTGGCCCTAACCGATGGCTTTGGCAATTGGACCGGCGGATATGCCCGCGGCGTCATCACTCAGAAAAATAATATTTGGAATGCAGAAATCAATGGTCAGCACGAATTCGGCGATGCAGGAGTATATTTCGGAGTCGGCGACACCTACAACTTTCATCCCGATTGGTACGGCTCACTCACTCTCGGCTCCAGCGCGGGAGGCTTTTTCTGGCCTCGTTTCCGAGCGGACGGATTCATCAATAAGAAGTGGATGGGTCGCCGGCAGTTGATCACTACTCTCGGCTTCGGCTATTACGCCGCCAAAGACGCCCACCGAGATCACAGCTTCTTCGTCGGTTCTACTTACTACTTCGAGAGACCGTGGATCCTCGAGGAAGGAGTTCGTTTCAACGTCAGCAATCCCGGGTCTGTGTTTTCTCCCGCAGGTTTCATCGCGGTGACACAAGGCCGGAACCAGAAACATTACATCACCCTTCGGGCTGGTCTTGGAAAAGAGGCGTATCAACTAGTCGGGCCAACATCGACCATTACGGATTTTCACAGTCAGACCTTGACTATTACATGGCGCCAGTGGGTGGGTCCACATTGGGGCGTCAATGTCATAGCGGATTACTATCACAACCCGACCTATCTTAGAGGTGGTACGAGCTTTGGATTCTTCAAGGAGTTTTGAGGACCGCAACAGCAAGGGATCGGATCCCTCGAAGGGGGCGGACCCGATTCGTGTCCGCGGACATCGCGGCGGGGTGATTTCCATGCACCGGGCCTTGGTTCATTTTCGCCTCGGCACCATGAACCTAATTACTGCCAGTTGTCTTTTTGTGTTCTTTTCGTTTGCCTGGTTGACTTTGCTGCCGCGGGTTTGCCGCCTCTGGACTCGGATCTTCACGTTCGGAATTCGCTCGCTCCCTCTGCGCGCAGAACTCGGCCTGGCGGAGCACCATTGGACGCCCTTTCTCAGTTTCAATATTCCCTACCTGCGGATGGAGGCTGTGTTGCCGAGTGCCCAAGTGTGGTGGCTCAGTTGTGCCGTCACATTGCTGATTCTTGTGGCAACCTGCTTTATCTCTAAGAGGCTGAGTCCTGTCACCTATCTCTTGCGAGCGGTCTTGCTGGTGCAAGGGATCGCGTTGTTATATTTTGCATTTATTCCCGCCCGTTTTCCGCACACCCCGGACAGTTATTTGGGAGGGTTCGTAACATCTGGAATCGGTCTGATCTCGTTGGTGCCTTTTGTATTCGGTTTGACGTACTACATTTTCGACTTTGGTCTGCCGAGGAAGGCACTGCTTACATCGATCACGATGGCCCATCTGGCGCTGTTTCTACCTCTTCAGGTCCTTCTACAAGCGTTGGTACTGCAGAAGTCCGTACTGTTCATGCCGGTCCTTTACATTATTTTCGGCATGCCTGTCAACGTCATGCTTGTGATCGGCTTTTACTCTTGGGGAATGACTTGGTCGTTCAGATCTGAAGGGGCGTAGGCCAAAGATTGCTGAGCTAGGAAATCCGCGATTTCGCGGCCAGCTTTCTTATTGGCCCGGGCTTTTTCCGCGCATACAACTTGTCTCGCCCCGGAATGTGGTCGAGCACGGCGCGCGTGTATTCGTTCTGTGCCTTCAAACGCCTGTTTTCGTCACCGACCAAGTCTCCAGAGAGATAATCGTATTGGTTCGCTCACGAAAGTTCGCAAGACCAGTTCCCAGCCAGCGTTCTCTCAAGAAAGTGGGCACGAGAGAATCCTGTCATCAACAGCCCCAGGAAAGAAAGAAGGGAGCAGCAGCAATGCATACACTGATGTTAACGCGCACCGTGTTGCTCTGTGGTTTGTGCCTGCTCGTGGCGTGCGGCAGCGGATCGACCGTCGTTTCTCCCGCTGGTGGGACAGAAAAAGGTAATACTCGAAGCTCGCACGGGGAGGCCAGTTGCAAGAGCAACTCGGAGTGTCCTTCCGGTCAACGCTGCGGCTTCACGGGCCACGAAGAGCGCGGCAACTGCGTCGTGGAGAGAGCGGGCGCATGTTTCGACCCGGGCGGGCGCTGCGGGTGCGACGGGCAGCCCGTCGATCTGTTTTGCGGCAAGGGCACAACTATTGAATTCGCATCGGCGACCGGTGTGTTTCGTAGGAGGTTGTCCGATTCCCTGTGGTGACGGAAGCGGGTGTCCACCTCGTCTCGTTTGCCAAAGGGGTTCCTGCCGATTGCCGCAGGATCGTGAGCAAAAGCCGATGCTGCGACCCTGATTAGGCTGGCAGCCATCGGTAACTGCCACGCTGCGTTTGATAAATTCACTCGGGCGTTGTTTCCGGAGTTTGTCGTTCTTTACCGTGATCGAAATGCGAAGTTCCACATCCTCAAGTTCGTGCCGTCACGGAGTGAACGTCTGACTGACCCTGCCCTTAACGAGAGCAGCGTGTCAGGTTTTGCGGATTGAGATTACCGACGCCGTGTAGCGGTCGCCACGAAGCAGGGAAACGCTGTATTCAATCGGAATGTTCTGGCTGTCGTACGTCGTTTCCTTGATCAGGAGGAGCGGGTTGCCCTGTTTTGCCTGCAGGATCTTCGCGTCGCCTGGGTTGGCGGTAATGGCGCCAATGACCTCTTCCGCCCACTGCACTTTTCGACTATAGGTACGCTCGAAAATCTCGTACAAAGAACGCTTTTCCAAGTCTTGTTTGTCGATCCCGGAGAAAATTCTGGCCGGCAAAAAGCTGGTCACAACCGCAACCGGTTCCGAGTTCACAAACCGAAGGCGTCTAACGGAGTAAACCTGCTCGACCGGCGTTAGTTTCAGTGCTTGCGCGACTTCAAGTTCCGGTACCTGCAAGTTCAGCGATAATAGTTGGGCCGAAGGCACTAGGCCACGCCGCCGCATTTCTTCGCTGAATCCTCGCAATTGTTGGAAATTCCAGGGCACTCGTCCCGAGCCGATCACAGGCCTCTTGCCTTTCGCAATCATCAGCAAGCCTTCCGAGCGGAGTTTTTGGAATGCCTGCCGGACCGGCATCTTGCTGATGCAAAGGATGCGCGCGAGGTCCCCCTCGGAACAGAACACCTGCCCTTCCTTGAGTTTGTTGTTTTTCACGAGGGACCGGACATGATCGACGATCTGGGCATAAAACGGAACAAAACTGTGTTTGTCCAACACAAGATTTAGGTCGTTCGCGGTGACCGAGTTGTCCGATCCGGGCGACTGAGCGAGTCTGATGTTAGGCGACATAGAGACATGGTATATCACGTATCAATGATGCTCTATGATCTTATTTATCGAAACAATAAACACGCAAGCCTAAAATACAAGAAATTGTTTTTAATGAATTACATATAGCGATTATGTGGTTGTATAAATTTGCCGTGGATTCGCTCTCGTAGAAAGAATATCTTGACATCATTTAGGCATATGTCGTTTTCATGTAGCTGATCGGTCGTAGCGTCACTTCCCGGAGGTACCTGGTATGAGGCAGCACAGAACAGGTCGCAGATTTTGGCATTCTTTAAATGTTGTGGTGCCGGTCATTCTCGCTTTCACGTTGTCCATCAGCATTGCTGTCGAAGCGCAAGTCGAGTCCGGCAAAATCGTCGGGGCCGTGCGCGATCCGTCCGGAGCTCTGTTGCCGGACTCTGAGGTCACGGTGACGGAGACTCAGACGAATGTCTCGCACATGGTGAAAACCGACGGCGACGGCGGTTATATTGTCACCGAATTGAAGCCGGGAACCTATTCCGTGACAGTGGCCCACGAGGGATTCAAGACGGCCGTGGAAGCTGGTTTCAAATTGGATGTGAACCAGGTGGTACGCGCCGACGTCACTCTGTCGGTCGGATCGCGACTTGAGCAGGTCGTCGTACAGGCAGTGGAGCCGCTAGTCGAGTCTGAAACCTCCTCGCTCGGGCAAGTCATCGAACAGACCCGGGTTAACGACCTTCCTCTCAATGGGCGAAATTTCATCGAGCTCGCATATCTGACGCCGGGCGTGAACGCGGGCCCGGAAGGCATCGTGCAGCAGGGCGGGATTCCTGAAAACGAACGCGGCAATGGGGCCATCCAGGTGAATGGTCTGACGGCTACCAATAACAACTTCCTGCTGAATGGGTTCGACAACAACGAGCAACAGATCGGCTTCGAAGTGATCCAGCCCTCCCTTGACGCAATCCAGGAGTTCAAGGTCCAGACAAACAACTTTGGCGCGGACATTGGCAAGGGCGGTGCCGTTGTGAACGTTGTCCTGAAGTCTGGTAGCAACAATTTTCATGGCGGTCTGTTTGAGTTCGTACGTAACGCGGTGTTTGATGCCAAGAACTTTTTTGACGACCCAACGGCACCGATCGCCCCGTTCAAACAGAATCAATTCGGAGGCACTTTTGGCGGACCGATCAGGAAGGGCAAGACCTTCTTCTTCGGAGACTACCAAGGGACCCGAATCCGGCAGTCGCAGACCGATATTTCATTCATTCCTCCGCAATCGGAGCGTAGTGGGAACTTTGCGGACCTTTGCGGGAGCGGCTTCGATGGCGCGGGAGTTTGCCTGGATCGCGACACGCAGGGCAATGTGCTCAATCAGATCTATAACCCCTGTAACCCTGGGACGGGGACCGCCGGAGCCCCGTGCCAAGCCAACCCCGGGACACGAAACCCTTTCCCCAACAACCAGATTCCGCAGAATGCCCTCGACCCCGCGGCGCTTAACGTGTTGGGGTTATTCCCAGCCGCGCCGAATGTAGCCGGGACCACAAATCAGTTCCTTTTCAATCCGGTCGCGAAAAATAATCAGGATTCCTTCGACATCCGCCTCGACCACCAATTGGCGACCAACGACAGCTTCTTCGGTTTCTTCAGTTTCGGCAATGTCGATTCCATTCACCCCGATCCCTTACCGGGGCTGGCGGGAGGAGGATCCTTTTCGGGGCATATCAAGAACAAATCCAAAGCGGTGGGGTTGAGCGATGTCCATACGTTCTCTCCGACCAAAATCAATGAATTCAAAATTGGCTATATGCGGTATGAAGTGAACGCGATTCAGAACTTCGCCGATCAACCGGTCTCAGAGAACCTGGGGATTCCCGGAATCAACGATCCAGCCAATCTGATAGCAACCGGCGGGCTGACGAATATCAATATTTCCGGGTTCGCGTCATTGGGCAATATCTGCTGTTTTCCAGAATTCTTGAAAGAAAACAACTACCAGGTGTTCGAAGCTTTTACTTACATTCGAGGGCGCCATGCTATCAAGGCCGGTGGTGATTTTAAGCTTCGCAGACATGGCTTCTTTCAGGCCCTCAATCCCACCGGGACCATGAACTTCGATCAGCAGTTCACATCTGACCTGAACAATGCGAGCCAGCAGACCGGCAATGCACTGGCAACCTTTGAATTGGGCTATCCGATCTTCGCCGCCCGCGATCAGCAAAAGCAGTCGTTTGGGATGAGCTGGTGGGAGATCAGCGGCTTTCTGATGGACGATTTTCGTGCCTCATCGAGACTCACGTTGAATCTGGGACTACGATATGAGGTTTTTACTCCGATGGTCGAGGATCAGAATCGGCTGGCGAATTTTGACTTCGCCACCGGCGTGTTTGTTTCACCGCAGATGCCGGGAGTGAGCCGGTCGGGCAATGTGGTGACGGATCTGAACAACTTCGCCCCTCGCGTCGGCTTCGCCTATACCCCGTGGGACGACAACAGGACGGTCATCCGTGGTGGCTTTGGCATCTTCTACAGCTTCCAAGCTGATCAGAATGACACCGAGTTGGCCTTCAACCCGACCGGTCTGTTCTTCAGTCAAAGCATCAACAATCCGGCAAGTACCCCGGGTGATCAGCTCTCGACCGGGGTGTTCCCCATTCCGAGCTATCCCACTGTGCAAGATCCTGCTGGCCGAACCAGTGCTGCTTTGTTCAACAATCGGACGCCATATATTGAAGAATGGAACCTGAACGTAGAGCGCGCCCTGTTCAAAGACGTGGCACTACAGGTAGCATACGTGGGTACGCACGGCGTGAAACTGGCCTTCCTAAGCAACCTGAACCAGCCAACGCTGCCATTGGACACCAATTTCTCTGACAGTACCGGCAACTTCGGCCGCCCCTACTTCAATACAGTCCCGGATGTGGCGGGCATTCGTACTGAAAGTCACGAATACATGTCCATCACTCACGCGTTGCAGGTAAAACTCGAAAAGAGATTTTCCTCGGGCTGGAGCATGCTCAACGCTTACACGTGGCAGCATACCCTGGGCCAAACGGAGGAAAACGAGTTCCTGGAACCACAGGATACTCACAACCCGGCGGCAGAGAGGGGCGATAACGCTCCTGACTACCGACACCAGTTCAGTTCGGCATGGTCGTATGAACTGCCCTTCGGGCCCGGAAAGCGTTTCCTGAGTGGCACGGGAGCCAGCCGATGGATTGTGGGCGGATGGTCTGTAAACGGCATCGTGGCGGCGCATACGGGACAGGCGGTCACGCCGTTGCTTTCCGCAGACTTTTCCAACACAGGATCGGGCGCCTACCGGCCTGACGTGATCAGCGATCCCTATCAGCCGGGACCGGTGCCGTCCAATCCCGACTCCAGTTGTGCCGCTACGATTTCACAAGGCGGCCGGGCGGCCGATCGAATCCACACCCTTGCGACCTGGTACAACCCGTGCGCTTTTGCGGTTCCCGCGCTGGCGTCCGGCCAGACCTTCTCCCGTCTGTTCGGGAACGCGCGGCGGGGTAGCTTGCGCGGGCCCGGCGCGTACAATGTCGATCTCTCGCTATTCAAACATTTCAAGCTCCGAGAAACGCGGGATCTCGAATTCCGTGCGGAGGCGTTCAATTTGTTTAACCATCCGCAATTTGCGACCCCGGCTAATACAGTCGATGTTGCCGGATTCTCTGGTCAAGTCACAAGCTCTAACCCTGGGCGGGAGCTTCAATTGGCTCTCAAGTTCACGTTCTAGGGAGTACCCACGCGCAAAGCAGTCGGAGATAGACGTGCACCGTGCACGCTGTCTGAGTCGGACGGAGTCTACATGAGAATCGGAAACACTACGGCATCGTTTTGCCGCGCCGGACGATGGCTGTTCCTGGTGGCTTTTGTTTGGCTGTGCGCTTCGGTTGCGAATGAGGCTGTCAAACCGGCGAGCGCACAGGAGCAGACTGCGGAGAAAACGCATTCCGGAGGTCCACGTCTCGCTGCAGTTCACTTGGAAGGCAACTATTTCTCGCAGGACGGCCATCGCTTCATCCCGGTGGGGGCCAATTGGGTGCCGGCTAAGGCGGCAATGCAATGGCCCACGCAATGGGATCCAAAGGCGATTGAGGCAGATTTTGCGCGCATGCACGAACTCGGCTTCAACACTATTCGTCTTGATTTCGTTTGGGCTTGGATCGAGCCTCGTCCGGGCGATTACAATCCCGAAGCCTTTCGCGAACTCGACTTCCTGATCTCTCTTGCTCACCGCTATCAGATCTATTTGCATCCTTGTCTGCTCATTGGCGGGGAAGTAGGGGAAGCGTATTGGGATGTGCCGTACCGGCAGGGAAGGCATCCGCATTCTGATCCCGACATGCTCAGGATCGAGACCGATCACGTGGCCGAGTTGGCGCGCCGCTACGGGAAGGAAACTGCGATTCTGGGCTGGGATTTGACCGACGAACCTCCGTTTTGGATTGCCGCCGACAGTACCACGGATGCGATGGCGATCAACTGGTCGCGCCTGCTTTCCTGGTCGATCCGGCGCTTTGACTCGCTCCACCCGATTGTGGTCGGAACGAGCATGGAGGATGTGGGCCGCGGTCCGTTTCGCCCGGACAACGTCCGCGAGGAAGTCGACTTCTTTAGCGTGCACCCTTACTCCATTTATGCGCCCAAGCTTTTTCCTGATGCCATGCTTTCCGAGCGCGGCACCTACGGTTCTGCGTTCGAGACGGCTTTATCGGGTAGCGCGGGGCGTCCCGCCATGGTGCAGGAGATCGGCGCTTCGAGCGCTCAGTACGATTCTGATCAAGTCGCAAAGTTCCTGCAAACGAGCCTTTACTCGGGGCTGGGTGCGGGAGCAAATGGATTCCTAATCTGGTGCTATACCGACGCGGCTCCGGAACAGTTCCACAAGGTTCCCTACCTGCGGTCTCCACATGAAACACAATTTGGCCTGACCACCTGGGACGCCAAGGAGCGGGCCTCGGCAAAGATGTTTCGGGATTTTGAAAATATCGTTGCCAAGCTCGATCTTAGTGGAATTGAGCCGGCTGCGGCGGAAGCCGGGATCATGGTTCCCTACGAGTGGTCAAAACCTCATGGAGACTTCTCGCACTTCGGTTTGACCGGCCCGGAGGTTGTTCCCTACGTTTCGACGGATGAAGGTGCCAATGTAACCGGGCAATCACAGCCCAATTTTAGCGAGGACAACCTGTGGCTCACCGGTTCGTGGCTGTCGTCGTTCATCCTGGCGCGACGCGCCGGCATGAAGGCGGATTTTCCGCGGGAGTATGACGAATGGCAGAAGCATCCGCTGGTTCTGATGCCGTCGCCATTAACCAGCACGGACAGTTTCCTGGTGCACGTGCATTCAGACTTTTGGGAAAAGGCAAAAAGATACGTCGTACAAGGAGGTGCACTGTATGCATCGGTTGCCGCGGACGCGGCGATTCCGGAAATGGAGTCACTATTTGGGGCAAGGCTCGTCGATGCAAATCCTAAAGACGATGTCACTCTTCGAGTGGTCACGCCTTTCGGCAACTTGAAGGTGGGAGATACTTTCCACTACTCCGTGCCGACTGCAACGCGGCGCTCGTGGGGAGCGATCCTTGAGGTGAAAGGAGGGACGGTGATTGCGGTTGACCAGGACAACCGGCCCGCCCTGGTTGCCAACACTCTGGGTACGGGCAAAACGTTGTTGAGCGCTTACCCCCTGGAAAGTTATCTCGCGACCGTGCCAGCCGTGTTCGACAAGCCCGAAAATACACACCGCGTCTACGAAGCTTTCCGCGATTGGGCACGGGTTCAGCCGCTCTTCCGCAGTGACCAGCCTTCCGTGGAGGTTTCCGCGTTGAGCGGCGGTACCCGCGGATACGTGGTCGTAACGAACCACGGGGCTGAGCCGCGTAGTGTACTTGTAACCGCATCGGTTCCACTTCATGTTGTCACCAGAATCACGGCCGGTGGGAGCACGAAACTGCAGGTCGCGGGCGCCACATTCAAGGTCGACATCGGAGCCTATGAAGGCCTCGTTTTCGCATGGCAGTAGGTGGTTAACTTAGGCGCAGTTGTGAATGAAGAGGCAAAACACGTGATAGGAGCGGTTGATATTGGCGGGACGAAGATCGCCGTCGGCATGGTTGATGACGATGGCAAGGTTCTGGCTTCCCAGGAGTGTTCGACCGACGCCGATCTCGGCTATTTCCACGCGCTTAAGAACATAACCGAGATGCTGCGAACCACGGCACGGATGGCAAATACGACGATCTCTGGCATCGGGATAGGATCTACCGGGCCCGTGTACCCGCTCACGGGCGGGATTGGCAATGTCAATTTCTTTCCGCAATGGGAAGGCCAGAACCCGGTCCGGGACTTGACTGAAATCTTCGCGGTGAAAGTGGCGATCGAAAATGACGCCGATGCGGCCGCTCTTGGAGAGGCAGGGTGGGGCGCCGGCAAGGACAAGAACAGATTGGTTTATGTGACAGTCGGAACTGGAATCGGAACCGGCCTTATTTTTGACGGACAACTTTATCGCGGAGTCGATCAGTCTCACCCGGAGATCGGCCACCACATCATCGACCCCTCTGGGCCGCCCTGTTTATGCGGGTTTCGGGGGTGTTGGGAATCGCTGGCCGCTGGCCCGGCCATGGTCACGTGGCTTGAGCGCGAGGCTCCTGCGAGTTACCCACACCGTAACCAACTAACCGCAAAGAGAATTTGCGAGCTTGCGGTTCAAAGGGACGAATGGGCCAGGCGTGCAGTGGAGAGGGAAACCTACTACCTGGGCCTGGGCTTGGCTAACCTAGTCACGTTGTTTGTGCCAGACGCCATCGTTCTGGGGGGCAGTGTGATGAAAAGCGCTAGCCTCTTTCTTGGAGGCATTCGGAAAATAATCGGTGAGAGTTGCAGATTCGTTCCCTACGATAGAACTGAATTGGCAATGGCTTCCCTGGGAGAAGCCGCCAATCTGATCGGCGCGGCAAGAGTCTGGCATCACCGATTCGGCCAGGAAGGAGCACAGAGTGCCCGCTGACCTCCAAGTGATCGAAGGCGAGTACCTGCGCGACATTCTGAATCAGCCGCAAGCGCTCGAAAACACGTTGGAGATGCTGGACCAGTTGAAGGAACTACAAAGTTTCGCTGTGGGCTTAAGCAAAGGCAGATTTCAGAGGATCGTCCTGACCGGCATGGGCTCCTCGTTTCACGCGCTCCATCCTTTGAACTTACACCTGATCGGTCACGGTTTCACGGCCATCATGGTGGAGACTTCAGAGCTAGTCCATTACAAGAATCGCTTCTTCGACCCGAAAACTCTGATTGTCGCGGTGTCACAATCCGGACAGAGTGCCGAAATGTTGCGACTGGCTGAAGTGAATCGAAAACGCTCGGCGGTGATCGCAGTCACCAACACGCCCCAGAGCCCACTCGTGGAACACGCTACAGCCGCCCTGTTCACACAGGCCGGGCACGAGTTTTCAGTATCGTGCAAGACCTATGTTACGGCTCTGATGGCGCTGAAGTGGCTAGGAGACATCCTATGCCAGCGGGATGTAAAACAGACCAGCCGGGAATTGAAGCACGCCGCGCCCGGGGTCGCAGCGTATTTAGCGGATTGGAAAGAATATGTGGCCAGCCTGGCTCACCGCCTGAACGACATTCGGCACTTGTTCCTGGTGGGACGAGGGACGTCCTTGGCTGCGGTTGGTACGGGTGCGCTTATCGTAAAAGAGGCGGACCACTTTCACGCCGAAGGTATGAGCAGCGCCAGCTTCCGCCACGGCCCACTCGAGATGCTGAGCGAAGAAACCTTTGTCCTTGTATTTTCTGGTGACGCGAAAACTCGCGATCTCAATCTGCGCTTGCTTACCGATATAAGGCAGCAAGGCGGCAGGGCTGAACTCATTGGGGAGAAAGCATCGCTGGAATGTTTCCGGATGGCAGACCACGGCGGTATTCGCCCCATTCTCGAGATCTTGCCGGTTCAAATGATTACCCTTGCTCTCGCCGCTCTCGCGGGGCGCGAGCCGGGGAAGTTCGAACTGGCAACCAAAGTCACAACGACGGAATAGGAAGAGGCGAGCCTTCATGGTGCGAAACCGTTACATGGTAGGCCTCGTTTTCCTGGTCTTCTTCGTGATGTCGTTTCTGACCAATATCCTGGGTCCCATCGTGCCTGACATCATCAGCAGCTTTGGGGTAAGCCTTACCGCGGCCGCCCTCTTGCCGTTCTCTTTTTTTATAGCTTACGGCGTGATGTCGATTCCCGCCGGATTCTGGGTCGAAAGATATTCTGAGAAGCCGGTAATGGTTGCAGCATTCCTGGTCGGAACATTGGGGGCGCTCAGCTTTGCACTTCTTCCTGCCTATTCCATTGCCATCATCTCGCTCTTTCTTATGGGAGCGGGTATGGCGACGCTGCAAGTCGCGATCAACCCGCTGTTGCGCGTTGCGGGCGGGGAAGAGCACTTCGCTTTTAATTCTGCGTTCGCTCAGTTAATTTTCGGCTCCGCTTCGTTTGTGAGCCCGAGGGTCTATTCCTACCTGGTGGAAAATCTCGGCAACCGATCCAAAGCCAGCAATCTGCTGTTACGTGTGCTGGGCAGAGTTACGCCACCGAATCTTCCCTGGGCCTCCATGTATTGGATTTTCGCTGTGTCCACCTTGTGCATGGTTGCGTTGCTTGTCTTTACGCGATTTCCGAAGGTGGAGCGCAAGGAAGATGAACGATCAGGTTCGTGGCAGATGTATAGCGAGCTAGTGCGAAAACGGATCGTGGGGTTGTTCTTCCTTAGCGTATTTGCGTATGTCGGGTCCGAACAAGGCACGGCCAACTGGATTTCTGAGTTTCTGTCAAAGTATCACGGCTTCGACCCCCACACGACCGGCGCATTGGCCGTTTCCTGGTTCTGGGGACTGCTCACGGCGGGATGTTTTATCGGCATGCTGCTGCTGAAGATCTTTGACAGCCGTAAGGTACTTATCGGATTTTCCGCCGCGGCCCTGGTATGCCTGACAGCCGCCCTCTTCGGCTCGGCGCAGGTGGCCATATACGCTTTTCCGGGCATTGGCCTTTTCGCTTCCATTATGTGGCCGGTCCTGGTTTCCCTGGGACTGAATTCCGTGTCCGAACATCACGGGCCGTTCGCGGGAATCCTGAGCACAGGAATAATGGGCGGTGCAATCGTGCCGGTGGTTATCGGTCGCATCGGAGATCACTTTGGCCTGCGCGCAGGACTCGCGTTTCTCTACCTAACATTTGGATGCGTCCTCAGCGTTGGCTTCTGGGCTCGACCGATCATTAGCAACGCTACCGTCAATCGGAAAGGGCAGTTGCTAACTCAACCGTGATCGCCAGCTAGAAGGAGGGAATTCATGACATTGGGACTTCGTCGCTGTTCGGGCTTTCTTCTGGCGGTGATGGCACTCAGAGCCGTAAGTGTGTACGCTCAGGGGTCGCCGGAGCACAAGGTGGCTGAGGCGGTACCTTACCTGAAGCTCAGCACACCGCGTCGTGTGCTCCCAGAAGCTCAGCACTGGGAAGGCAACGAATACCCGCACACCATGAGTGTGCTTGAGCTCAAGCGCGGAGGATTCCGCTACTGGGGATGGTATGGGCTGAACGAAGGACGTGGAATCGGTCTGGCGCGCAGCAACGATCTGATCAACTGGGCCAAATACGAAAGCAACCCGCTGTGGACGAATGCCCGTTGGCCCTCCGTTCTCGCGAAGGCAGATCCGAAACAGAAAGATATGCTCTATTTTGCCGTTAGCCGCGACTACGACACACCGAGCAGCCACATTGTGCTTGCTTCTTCCCGAGACGGGATTCATTTGAAGGAAGAAAAGGTGCTAGTCCAAGGTGTTCCCAATCAGCGCAACCAGAACCCGAATCTCTTCCGCGATCCGCGCTCCGGACGTTTTTATTTGACTTTCTATCGCGGCAACGATCGTGATCATTTCGAAATCATCAGCAAAAGTGCGGCCAGCGTTCACGACCTCGACAAAGCGCCCGAGAAAATCCTGCTGACCACGGCTGACACCGTGGCTGCACCTACACTGCTTTTTGTCAAGAATACCAAGGACGAGAACGGTAAGAAAACCGGGATTTACTACCTCGCGACCGAGATCTATCCGCACCGTTACACCACGGATCCAGAAGGCGAGTGGCAGGTCAAAGTGTTCGCCGCTTCTTCTGCGGACGGCGATTTTCACTCAGTCGCTGGAAACCCGGTCCTGCGTGGGCAGCGAGCCTGCCTATTCCAGCACATCTTCCACGGTCGGTTTTACGGCTACGACTGCCATTTGGAAACAGCGGACCAATGGGTGCTTGAGGAGGTTGAGGCTCCCCTGCCTTAAGTATGTGAGTCGGCCGTCTGTAGAGATCAACGTGGAAAGGGTGCAAGGGTCGCTAGACAAGACGTGCCCGAAGGTGGGTTTATGATCACGCTGGAGCAGGTCAAGCGTGCCTGAGATGTGGCAAGAAGAGGCTCTGCACCACCCCAACTATTTCAACCGACATTGGTCCACAACCCAGAATAGGCGCGGACTCATTAGTGAAAAATCGGTTTACCGACGCCTCAGACTTCGGCACGTCTGATAAATCCGAAGTTCCGGTGCCTCTACAAGCGATGCAGTCGGCCCCGCGTGGATTTTTGCCCTGGTCGCAGGACGGGCATACCGCCATTCCCTGGGCATTCCGGTGAATAATGCATGCTAGGAACTCTGCTCCTTGACTTCTGGATGAACGAGTAAGGGATGGGGTTCATTTTTTTCTGCAGCGAAGTGGAAACCGCAGACCGTACGTCGCAGTTCTAGGTCCCGATCGCGCAGGTCGGCGGGGGTGATGGGAAACATGCGGCAGACGCGTGGCCGGGATTCATAGACAGTACACAGGCGTGAGTCCGCATCCCAGTGCGGGCATCGAAACAGCAGGTTGCAGCTTGCGCCGCAGCTGTTACATCCGCCTTGTAGCCCATAGTGAACGCGCAAGTGCCGGGCCAGCGGGAGCACCGAGCAAATCAACAAGCGCCGGAACTTGCCGCGGATCAGGATCCGCCCCTCTTTCGAGAGCATGCCTTCCCGGGAAAAAACAGCTGTAACAAACGGCGGCGCTACGCGCCACAGCTGGCGGATGGCCTCGCTGCCGGGAAACGTTGAACGCGACAGGCGGCCGAAGAGGAACGGGGAGGAACCATGTGCCATGCAGATGCTGCTCTTTCTCGCCGGAGTAGCGAATCAGCAGGAAGTTCCTTCTTGGCCTCGAACTCGCTAAAGATTGTACCCATCTCCGCTGATTATCAGGGCGCCGGCGGACAATGTTTAACTTTATTCCTACTCGTTGAAATGTGCACGAGCGGAGGTCGCCGTTTTGAGGCATCCTAACGAAGCTAACAAAGTGGACAAAGGCTACGGCCAGCCCTGGGCTGTGTCTTCCGACTCAGCGGCGTGGGCGGGTCGTGGATTGGCATTCCTTGCCTGTGAAACCTGGATGCCCTGCCACGTGCAGTTGAACGGGCCGATGTCTTTCTCAGTGGGCACAAGTCTGTAAGAAGTAATTCATAGATCATGGGAAACCGATCATATGCGACGAAAACGCCCGAGACTCGGTCAAGTCATGGGGCGTTCTCGTTGGCAGCTTCCCCCCTGGAAAGCTCACTCCTCAGACGCCCGTCCACGCGGGGTGGTTGCCCAGCGTGCAATAGCGATGGCGCAGAGAAGTCATGCCGGATTCGTTCTGACATCTAGGTTGCGGACCCGACCGTCGCTGAACTGAGGTTTTTCCTGAATAGCAAATTGTCTTGTTGTAGTAATTTCCTTTTGTGTTTGCGCAGTTGGCTGCAACGGCCAGGATTATTGCGGCCCCCGTTTGCGAGGCGCATTACCACGCCAGGCTGTAATTATTGACCCACGGGAGGGGGAAAATTCGCGCTACCCCAAGCGCTGTATCTGGCCGCCGTCACCAGTGAATACCTGAGCAAGTGCCCGGTAAAGCCCTTAGCAATTGCGATGAAAGCAGCGCCCGAAACCGCCTGCGTGTAGTGCAAGTCTGAGGCTTCTCCCGCCTGCTCAAGCGGCTAAAGGCTTGTAAAGGCAGTCCTGAACGCATCAATCCCGATCACGCCCACTCCCCAGATCCCGCTTCAATGAAAAGGAGACACTTCTCTGGCACTCCACGTGCAGGAGCTAAAAGGGTGGTTTCTCGGAGATGTCTTATGACCTACGTCATGACCAAACCGTGTCCAATCTGCGCGCAGCAATTGATCAAGCAAAAGCCGACGGATACAGTCCCTTGCTCATGCGGCAAGCACGTATGGGTCGGGTAGCACTAAGGAGCGGACAGCAGGAGGACGATCTCGGTTGCGGGATGATCGCCGTCAGCGGCAGTGCGGGGACGACTCACGTCAGCCGCAACCGCGCCCAAAATTTGACGAGGTTGTAGGGTAAGGACCTATCAATTAAGAGCTGCCAAAAGGAGAGCACGTATTTGCCACGGAGCGCGCCTCGCGCTTCTTGTTTGCGCTTCCAGCCGTGGTCTCTCACCGCGTGACACATCGGGCTTTGGGTTAACGAGTAACCGATATTGCCCATCAAGCACAAAAGGTAAGCCGTAAATTGCTTCCACTTCTTCGGCCGGGAGATCCTCCAGCGCGAAAATCGCGCACACCGGGCAGACGGGCACACAGGCGCCAAAGTCGATGCATTCGATGGGGTCGATGTAGACCTGCGAGACTTCATCGAAGCTGGGACGGCCATCATCGTAGGTCGTGCCCTTCTTGGGGTGGATGCAATCCACGGGGCAGGCATCGACGCAGGCGGTGTCCTTTACCCCGATGCAGGGCCTCGGCAATAACCTAGGTCATAGGCCACCTTCCTCTTCCACGCTATGCTTTCCAAGCGGGAAGATTCAAGCGGCCGCGAGGCGTCAAGCAGGATTAGGCGGCGCCGGTGAGGTCTGAAGTTACGGAGATGTTCCAGGCTTTGAGCAGCCATTCGGGGATGTAGTATTGATTTTTATTGTGTTCGCACCATTTGCGGAGGTGAGCGGAGGCAACGTACTCTTCGGGTGCGAGTCGCAAGTGTCTCACCTGGAGTTCAAATTCGGTACACATGACCGAAGCGGGCGGCATAGGACGGCCCCAGTTGGGATTGCCGCGCTTACGAAGCATAACGATTGAACCCCCGCCCGCCAATAGTACTCCGCCGAACCCAAATCGGCGATCGAAATGATGGTGGAGCGCTAGCGTACATAAAAAAGCCCCCGGATCGACCGGGGCCTGCCTCACTTTCTGGCTGGGAGTGTGCACCAGTCAGGCGGTGGCGGTTCGGAATTTCTTGTTGGTGATCTCCTCTTTTGCGCGGAGCCAGTCTTCTTCATCGTGGCGGTCTTCGCGGCCTCTTTCCTCGTAGAGTTCGTAGGCGCGTTCGCGGATCTGGTGTTCGAGTTCTTGTGGTTATTGATCGCGGTGGCTGACGGTTTCTTTGGGGAGGTTGTATTCATGGGGAGTGCTCCTTGGGAACAAACGTACGTCCGGTGAAAGAAGGGAGTCAATTACCCAAGATTGGTGCAGCGAGAAGCGTAAACTGCTGCGGTATGGCACTGCGGAGAAACGGATACGCCCGAAGAGAGTACGCGGAAGATACGAATCGAGCCGCACTCCTGCATGAGCATGGCGTGGTGCGCCGGATGGCTCTTCACCATCGGCTTTCTCCACCTGACTTTTTGGAACGGGGTTTTCGCGTTGGTGGTCTGGCCGCATTATCTCGGCGCGCACTTCGGTGCGCTGGCGCATTGATCAGCCGGGTCCCCGGAAGGAAATGACATCCCACTTTCCGTCGGGCGCTGAGGTCTCGTGCCGCAGGATGTAGACGTTGTGATCGTCCGCCCGGACCTTGAAGAACACGTGTTCCGGACCGTACCACTGGTCGAGCATTTCCTCGACCATGTACTCATGGCCGTCCAGTTGGAAACACACTGGCCTCTCATCGGCCTTATGCCCCGAGTAGCACTCCACCTTCACTCTCATCCCATTCATTCTCGCCGAAGAAGCGAAGTCTAATCTAAGGCACTCCCCTACCTCAGGATAAAAAAGAGCTCGCGTTGCCCGTCACTATGCGGTCAAGCGAGAAATGGACTGAAACGTGATCGTCCTTGTCATTGCCTTCGTTGGGCTCGTACCCGCTCAGGCAGCGAGCGCACCTTTCTCCCCATCGCTTGGCTACAACGGTCGAACCACAAGGGTGCTGGGGCCACTTAGGGTAAAGGGTGATCCCGCGACCGGCTTGATGGAGGTCGGCGTGATGGTGAAGACATACAGCTTGTTGCTGGCACGGCTGGTGGCGCAGAGGTGATAGCTCTTGTCCCAGGCGACGCTGCTGATGAGGTCCTTGGTAAGGATATTGGAGTACCCGGTGATGGGATTGCGTCCATTGAAGTGGAAGACCTGAAGACCCGGCACTTCCTTCATGGACTCATCGTAATGGGCCCCGCTCACCGCTAGGAGATTGCCCTGGGGGTTGATCACCATCGACGCCGGGTAGACCGCGGGTTTGAGCATGGCGCCGTTGTAGACAAGGTTGCCGTAGTAGTCGTTGGTGTAAGAGGCAAGCACGGGCGGCAAGGAGGGGCCGGAGGGGTAGTCGTAGTTCTTCTGAAGGGCTACCGCCATGTGGCCCGTGGGCACGTGCTGATTGTCGGAGGCCATCGAGACGGCGGAATAATCGCCCCCATCGCCGGTAGGCGGCGCGAACGTGATGTTGGGGTTGTCGAGGTTCATCGCCCCAAATCTGTCGCGGTAGAAGGCCACGAAGCCGTTGTCACAATAAAACTCCCGGAAGGTATAGGCGTGGCCGTTATTCCCGGCAACGACAAGGGGGCTCCGGATGGCGCAGCCGCCAGTGCCGCAGAAGCTCCACGCGACCCCGTCAAACGTGAATGCGCCGGTGGTCGCATTGATCTTAAAGGACTGCAAGCCATTGCAGGCCTCTTCGGAGGTTCCCTGTTGGATGTAGGCCTCGGTGCCAGTGCGGTCGATCGTGCCCCCAAGGGTAGTGCCGCACTCCCCGGCCGGGTAGAGCGCCGAGTTGATCTGCGCCTCCTGCCCCCCGATCCCGCCGGTGGATTGGATCGCGTAAGAATGAATGTAGTGAGTGCCCACTGTGATGAGGTGGCTTCCGGCGGTGCCGATCATCAGGCCTACGGTGTTCTTGAAGGGCGAGCCCGACACCAGGGTCAGCTTGCCGGTTGACGAGGTGGTGTAAACATTCACCCCTCTTGCGGTCTGGACATAAACACGAGCGACGTTGGTGGGTGTGGTGGCGGCGGCCGACTGGTTCGGCAGGGCTTCGGCGCCGGCGGCTGCTATGGACAAGGTGGCGGCAAGCGCAAGGCTGCGGATAGGCGTGACTAGGTGTGTCATTCCGGGCGTCCTCCTCTATCTACTCCAATTGGAGCGAACGCAAACGTATGGAGCACCGTGAACTTCCCACGATTAGTGATCTTGTAGACGGAGGAGTTCGTGGTTCCGTAGAAGTATCCAGAAACGCTCTGGATCGGCGGGCTATTCGGAAGACTGCCACCCGCTCAGTTTCGCGAAGATGTAAAGACGTTGCTGAGATTCCGCCTGATTGGAATTCTTCCATTCGTATCGAACAGTCTGCGCAATTGTCTACCAACCCATTCCCGGTATGGCGCATGCGTTTCCTCGTTGCCCCCCAATCCTTTCTCGATACCCCCGGTTCCCCGACTCTGTCGTCCGGCACTTGAGCGGACAGATAACGCCAGACATCTCCTCACGCAGACCATCCACTAGCCGCTCATCTTCCGCGATTAACCTCGGGCTTCTTTGTCTTCCACCACTTTGGATTTCAAGGAACCTTTGGATCAACTCGACGTAGGTTTCCATGATTTCCTCCAAGGCTGGTTAGCTCAAAATGCTAGATGGCAATCAAGCAGAAAACTGGTCAAAAAAGGAACAGTCGTAGGGAGTTCGGGACCGTGGCACATTGGCTCATATGCCGGTCGGATGACGCTAGTCGGACATAACTGTTCCCGATTTGGCGCAGCCCGGCAGCGGCTGGGATATTTTACGGATTGACGACCATTTCACACGTCCGGTCGTGCGATGCCCCAAAAGCAATGTGACCCTGACTTCGGAAAAGGGGTGAGATACGCTGTGTCCATCTGCTCGATCTTGAATCCGCCCAGCTTGATGAGCGACGGAATGTCGCGGGTCACGTGGCAACCCTCGAAGGCCCAGCGAAAGAGCGGTTCCATCCGCTCCTGCCACCGCCGCACGGGAGGATCAGGCGAAAGCCCGTGCTCAAAGAAGATGAACTGGCCGCTTGGTTTCATAACTCGTCCGATACCACGAAGGGTCTCCGCCACGCCGGGTATTGTGCATAACGTAAAGGTGCTAACCACCGTATCGATGCTGGCGTCCGCCAAGGGAATGCGTTCTCCGGGCAGGTCCAGAAATTCGATGTCCAGTTCCGTTCGGCGGCGCTGCTGCTCTGCCATTCGGATCATTCCGGGATTGGGTTCGAGGGCATAGACCTTGGTTACTCTTGCAGCATCGTAGTGAACAAAGTTAACGCCCGGACCTACGCCGATCTCAAGGACCTTCCCTTGCGCCAAAGGCACGATGCGCTGACGAATCTTCTGCATAGGCGCTGGGTTCCCCAGCATGGTCACAAGATGGGGGTAGATGTGATCTCTGTAGAAATGCATTGCTATCTTTGCTTCGAGTTTCGCACACGTGCCACCGAAATTTCATTTTGTAGTTCGTGATGCCAAGGGAGGCGGCCTATACCATAAACTGTGTCTTCCTGCGTTCCTACATAAATTTGTTCGGTGTTCCGATGCGTGCCAATGCTGCGCTTCAGCTTGTCCGACCATTGGCGCCGTCAGAGATGCGAAAGGCATCCAGTTCACCACGGCAATTACCCGCGACTAGAAGGCCATTCCAAAGCCGTGGCCACTCTTAGGACCACGCCCGATCTGCTTTGTGTGTCCAGCGAATCCGGGACAAATTCAGATCCGTGCTGATCAAATACCCGCCGTGGCCATCACGGTCCTCCAGTACAGATGTAGAGAGTAGGAGCCTCCAACAGACAGAATGCGACCCTCAGAGGAAGCTGGCACTGATAGCTCGCTTTGGACGTGGCCGTCATCGGCGGAAATCCGAAATAACCGATTCGTCGAATTCCCGAGATAGAGTGAATTGCCCATGACGCTTAGTTTGGTTGTGGGACGTCCGCCGAGATCGTGCTTCCACAATAGCTTTCCAGATTGGCCGTTGAGGCCGTAGAGGCGATTACACTCAATCAGCCTCTGGTCTGGAGTGTTTGACTGCGTTCACGATTCTTGTCTTTCCTCATGCCGGCTGTGTTGGGCGTGTCGAAATGCGGTCTATAAACCTGGCTTCAGCGCATCGACTCTCACTATTTCCTGTGTTACGCAGCGCCTTCGCTCTGAGGAGCAACCACTTGCGGAATCGGCAGGGTCACTGAAACCGTGGTGCCGATTCCTGAGGAACTGATGCTCAATGTTCCTCCGAGCTGACGAATTCTCTCCTGCAATCCGCGAAGACCAACCCCACCACCTGATGATGTCAACGCTAGGAGAAGAATGCAGCCACACTCGTGGGATCATGGCAACACCACGCTGCGGTATAGCGCACGGCGAAATCTCGCAATTTGGCGGGATCAGTCTGCATGGCTCTTATCGTACCAAGCTGGAATAGAACAAGGATAACGGGGAATTCGGGGAGTAGCCACGTCAAGTGTTGTAATCAGCGTTTGCACGAACAACTAGTCAGTGACCTCATGCTCTTGCCAGAACCACTTCCAGCTTGAGCTGCGGAGCCAGCGCGGCCAGGACCGTCTCCGTGACTGCTCGCTGGCTGATCTTTGAGCCCTGCACCTCTACGAGCGTCACTGCCGAGATCGCAGAGTAAGCCTGGCCCGCCGCAACCAATTGCACTACGGCGGTCTGCAGTGGCGAGAGACTGGGATTGAAGGCGACATTCTCAATGTAGCAACCTTGAAACATGCGCCCGCCAGTCGCGCGAATGGCGACGCCTGCCGGCGATTTGCTGTATGGCGCATAGGACCTGCATGCCGCGTCGAGGGCCGCCACATTCAGGGCATCGGAAGTTCCGCCGCTGAGGGTAAGATTCGCTTTGCGGACAGGCAGAGCTCCCTGCGTTGCTCCCAGCGCCGCAGGTCCGAAAGCCGCGGGCAAAATCGACGCCAGCCTGGCCGGTGGCTGATTCGGGATCAGAATCAGAATTTCTCCGGCGGGCGACATTTCTTCCATGAACTGCCGGCAGTGGCCGCAGGGCGCGCCGCCCACCACTGCCAGCGAGGTGACGGACTGCTCGGAGTTCATGTACGCGTTCGACAGGGCCGCTTGTTCGGCATGCACGGCGAATCCCAGACATTGGCCGGGAATCTCGATGTTAGCTCCCAGATAGAGGCTTCCGCTGGCCCCCCGCACCACGACGCCAACGAAGAAGTTCGAGATCGGCGCACGCGCACAGGTTTGTGCTAGCGGCAGCAAGCCCAGCATCAAGTCGTCGACGCTGGCGTTCTCGCTTTTCGCAAGAGCTTCGACTGCAATGGCAGGAATCCGGCCGCTGAACTTGGGATCTTCCAGGACTTGGCTCAGCAGGGCGCGCGAACGCTCGCTGAACTTCGGCAGTCGCAAGCGGAGAGCCTCATCCTTCGCTTCGGGAGCGAACGGTGAAGGGTTCATAAACGCCAACCCCAGGGCTGATGCTCCCAAGCGAGTGAGAGCCGTGCGGCGGCTGATGCCGTTGTCCGCGGACAGAGAGCACATTCTGCCTCCAAGTATCAAGAAAAGTTGCGAACCAGTATATCTATCCGCTTCTCGCTCGAACGACAGAAATTAGGCTGCCTCCCGGACTCCAACTGTACTGGATTCTGTCCGAGGATTATCTTTTCTTGCTGGCGCTGGGTGGTCGTCGGAGCCCTGCTGTTCGTTCCCGCTGGTTCCTTGAAGTTTTGGCAGGGCTGGGTCTATCTCCTGATTTGGTTCGTCCCCTCTGTCCTTGTGCTTTCTCCTATTTCTACAAACACGATCCAGAATTAATCGAGCGGCGGTTGCGGAGACAGGAAAAAGTCCGCGAACAGAAGTTCATCATGAAGCTTGTCTACGTGACGTATGTGAGCAGCAGTACGCTCAGCTCGCATGGTGTCGCTCTTCTTTTGTACCTCCCGGCCAAGAGACTGTAAGCAGGAAAGCACTCTCTTCGAGTGCCTCGACATCGTGTTTTATGCCATAGTCGATGACCACCAATTCCCCGGCGGGAAGCTCGACCTGTTGATCCGGCAGATGGACGCGGAGCTTGCCTTGGATAGGGTGAATTGAAATCCTTCCGTCAGCATGGTGCTCTTTCATCTGCGTGTTGGCCTTCATGAGCACCAAGACAATCCGAAAATCCGGGTATTTGGCGAGCGT
>Ga0335082_10001103_pt1 | contig 28674 bp, 25 predicted proteins | sample Lox_Sample_41_FD_206718 | JGI IMG/M metagenome (GOLD analysis project Ga0335082, IMG submission 206718) | Soil microbial communities from Loxahatchee National Wildlife Refuge, Florida, United States - Lox_Sample_4.1 | ecosystem: Environmental > Terrestrial > Soil > Wetlands | place: USA... | reverse complement strand
CTGCAGCGTAGCCGACACCAGCGACTCGGATAGTCCCGAAACTACCATCTGTTTTCCGTACGTCAGGACCAGCGGCTGCGGGTTGCCATTCGACTTTGCCGCGATGGTGAGCGTGGGGTTGCCGGTCACCTCCCGCGAGCGCAATGTCGCGGTCTGGATGAACTGCCCATCGTCTGCCGCAGGCGTCAATCCGTACGCCTTGAGTTTCTCTGCTATGTACTGGGCGGCGAGGTGCTCATCTTCGGTGCCGCTGCCACGTCCGTGGAGTGCCGGTCCGGCGAGATACGTGAGGTTGTCGCGCACGCAACTGGAGCACAACTCCGCCGCCGTTCCAGTATCCCGAACGAGGGGCCGGTGCGAGTGCACAGCAGGGCGCGACGACGGCGGCGGCTGGGATTGCTGTGGCGCAAGGGTCCACGACGCACCCAATAGCGACAATAGAATCGCGACGCTGGACTGCAGGATGATGGACGGAAATCGTTTCTTAAGCACCTGGGATTCTTCTCTTCGCCGGATTCGCTCGCTTTAGAGGCTGATCCATCCCGCGCGTATCGCCAGCAGGCTGGCGACTCCTACTACGATCCACAGCAACACGCCCTGGATTAGGGGGCGCGGCCCGACTTTGCGCAGCGCCGCAGGGGACAAGGTTGCGCCGATCAAAAATAGAGTGAAGATCAGCATCAGCTTTCCCATGTTGCTTAAAAAGTGATAGACGGGCAATCCAGCCAACAGGTAGGTATTGGCCATTGCCGCCAGGCAGAAGAACAAGATGAACCACGGCCACTGAATGCGTGTCTTGCTGCCTTTGGTCACGGCGGTTACCACTGTCACAGGCACAATCCACAACGCCCGCGCCAGCTTCACGGTTGTCCCCACCGCGAGCGCCACGGCACCGTACTTGGCACACGCCCCTACGACGGAGCTGGTGTCATGAATGGCCAGCGCGGCCCACAATCCGAATTGCGATTGGGACATCTTCAATGCCGTTCCGATTGCGGGGAAGGTCAGCAGCGCGACCGAGTTGAGCAGGAAGATGGTTCCCAGCGAAACCGACATTTCATCCTCGGTTGCGCTGATCACCGGTCCTACGGCGGCGATTGCGCTTCCACCGCAAATCGCCGTGCCGGTGGAGATGAGAAACGATGCCCTGGGATGCACCGCCACTAACTTGCCGATCGAGGACCCAACCATTAGGGCAAACCCGATACCCACTGCCGTGTAGAGGAATCCGCCGCGCCCCGCGCGCAGTACCTGATGAAGGTTCATGCCGAACCCCAGTCCCACCACTGCCGCCTGCAGTAGGTACTTGGAGACTTGCCGCGATTCGCCGGGGTATGGATGACTGGCGATGGCGCCGAAGAACAATCCCGCCAGCAAGGCCAGGGGCGGAGACGCCCAGGGCGTCAGACAGAACCCCAGGCCCAGGACAAACAGAATTTTCGATTTCATGAGGTAAGAATTTGAAGAGTGCGAATCGACATTGTACCGAGTCGGGCCCGTCGCTGCAGCGATATGTGTGGGGATCCAACTAAAATGGGCCCAATGCCAAAGAGCGGTGACGATTCCTTGGCTCCGGGCCCATTCGATCCTGGAATGGATCGGAGGTGATACTTAATGGTAACTCCCGCTGTGGAAATGTCAAGAGGAAATCACGATAACCCGCTGATTTACCTAGAGTTGCAGGCGCCCGCAAGCAATCCACAACTTGCTGAAAACACGCCAGATGCAGGTTCCGTCCGGCGACATCCGTGGAGGCGTGAGTTTTCTCTTCCAGCATTCCTTGCAACCTCAGTCAGCCGCTGGCCACGGCCCGATGGCGGAGCGCCTACACCGCCATTGGCCGTTTCGCAACCCCCGCGGTTCGATGTGTCACCCAGCCCGGCAACTGCGGCGAAGCTGGGCAGTGAAGGCCTGAACAAGGTTCGTCGCAACCGCCTCCACCTTCGTTGACTTTCGCTCATAGCGTCTGTTAACGTTTTTAGTTCCCGAAGTTTCCCTAGCGCTTCCTGTGCGTCTTCAGCCGCGGGAGTTCAAGAACCAGAGATGGATCCTCTACTCAGACAGGTAGGCGATTTACTGCTCGACGCAGTTCCGACGGCGACGCTGTTCCTGCTTCTCTATGCCATCTACAGTGCGCTGATCGGCAAGCCGCTGAAGCAGGCTCTGGAACAGCGGCGCGAACGCACCGAAGGCGCCGTCCTGAAAGCTCGTGCCGATATAGCCGCTGCAGAAGCGAAGACCCAGGACTATGAGCAACGCCTGCGTGAGGCTCGTCTGGCCGTCTACAAGGCGCAGGAGTCCCGCCGTCAGATCGCCCAAAAGGCCCGTGCTGCAGCCGTGACCGAGGCCCGGGAGCGCACCCAACAGCAGATTCGCGCGGCCCGGCTCGCCATTGAAGACGACATGGCAGCCGCCCGCCAAGGTCTGCACGCCGAAGCCGAGCGCCTGGCATCCGACATCATTCGCACCATCCTCAAGCCGGCAGGAATGGCTTCCGCGGCTGGCGGCCCATCATGAAGCGTGGTTGGTACCGACAGCTCGCGTTCGTTCTTTTGTTGGCCTGTGTTTCCGTAGTTGGAGTGGCGGGACAGGAACATTCCCAGCCGGCAAAGCCCGACCAGTCAGCGGCGGCGGCGCAGCAGGCTGAGCCGGCCAATCCGAACACGGCAACTGGCCAGGATTTGGCGAAGGAGTCGGAAGCAGCGTCACACGCCGAGGAAGGCGAAGTTCACGTGGAACATGGCGAGTTCAAGTACTCACCCATGGTGGCCAGGCTGGGCCGCATGATCGGCATCGGTCCCCGTGGAATGTACTGGGTCTCGCTGGTCATCAACTTTGTACTCCTCGCGCTGTTCTTCTGGATGCTCCTTCGAGCGAAGCTGCCGCAGATGTTTCGCGACCGTACCACTGCCATCCAGAAGGCGCTCAAGGAAGCTCAGGCCACGAGCCAAGAAGCGTCGCGGCGGCTGGCTGAGATCGAAGCGCGCCTGTCTCGCCTGGACGCGGAAGTGAGCGATATCCGTGCCGGGGCTGAACGCGAGGCCGCTGCGGAAGAAGCGCACATGCGCACCGCAGTCGAAGAAGATAAGCGAAAGGTAGTCCAAGCCGCCGAAGCGGAGATCGCGGCGATTGCCCGCAGTGCCCGCCACGACCTCAAGAGCTTTGCTGCCTCTCTGGCGGTGGATATCGCGGCCCGCAAGATTAAGGTTGACGATAACACCGACCAGGCGCTGGTCCGGCAGTTCGTGGGCCACTTGAGAAAGGACGGTGAGTAGCGATGGCCGCTATCGCCAGCCGCTACGCCCGTGCCCTGGTGGATGTCGTCATCGAGCAGAAATTGGATGCCACGACGGTGGTGCAGCAGATGCACGACATGGTTGCCGCCGTCGGCGAGAGCGACGAGCTGCGCATGGTGTGGGAGTCTCCCGCTATTCCGGCGGAACAAAAGCGCGGGTTGCTGGATGCCATTGCCGGCCATGCCGGAACGCTGCGGCCGCTGCGGAATTTCTTCGCCGTGCTCATTGACCACGGACGGATTCCCATGTTGTCGCAGATTACCCGGCAGTTCGAAACCGAGCTCAACCGGCAACTGGGATTTGTCGAGGCTGACATCACCAGTTCGCGCCCGCTTTCTGCGGAGGAACAACACAGTCTGGAATCGCAGGTGGAGCGCATGACCGGCAGAAGAGTCCGCGCCCGCTACGGCACCAATCCCGAACTGCTGGGCGGTGTGGTGGTGCGCGTCGGCAGCACCATCTACGACGGCTCCGTTCGCGGCCAGTTACAGAGGTTGAAGGAAGAGCTAGCGAGTTCGTAGCAGTGCTGAGCAGGTTGGTTTTTGAGTTAGAGGCTAATAACCCAAATTAACGCGTCGATGAAGTGGCGGCTGTCGTACCCGGCCACTGTTCACTGACAACTGGATTCATATGGCGCAAATCAAGGCAGACGAGATCACCAAGCTCATCCGCGAGCAGATTGACAACTACGAAACCAAGATTGCTGTCGATGAAGTCGGCACGGTCATGTCCGTCGGCGACGGCATTGCCCGCGTGTTCGGACTGGAAAAAGTCATGGCCGGCGAGCTGCTGGCCTTCCCCCACGATGTGGCGGGGCTTGCTATGAACCTGGAAGAAGACCAGGTCGGCACCGTGATCCTGGGCGACTACACCGAAATTCAAGAAGGCGACGAGGTCAAGCGCACGGGCAAGATCATGAGCGTGCCCGTCGGCGATGCCATGATCGGTCGCGTGGTGAACACGCTTGGACAGCCCATCGACGACAAGGGTCCTATCGTAACCGACAAATTCAACGAAGTGGAGCGACTAGCTCCCGGCGTCATCAACCGCCAGCCCGTGAAGGAGCCCATGGCCACCGGACTCAAGGCCATTGACTCCATGATCCCCATCGGCCGCGGACAACGCGAGCTCATCATCGGCGACCGCCAGACCGGCAAGACCGCGGTCGCGCTCGACACCATCATCAATAACAAGGGCAATGACCTCATTTGCATTTACTGCGCCATCGGACAGAAACGATCTTCGGTCGCCCAGGTGGTGAAGACGCTGGAAGACTACGGCGCGATGGAGTACACCATCGTGGTTTCCGCGTCGGCATCGGATCCCGCGCCTATGCAGTACATCGCGCCCTACGCGGCGTGCGCCATCGGCGAGTACTTCCGCGACAGCGGCCGCCACGCACTGTGCATCTACGACGACCTCTCGAAGCACGCTGTAGCGTATCGCGAAATTTCTCTTCTGCTGCGCCGTCCACCAGGACGTGAAGCCTACCCGGGAGATGTTTTCTATCTCCACTCGCGCCTACTGGAGCGTGCAGCCAAGCTGAACAACGATCTTGGCGGCGGTTCCTTGACGGCGCTGCCGATCATCGAGACGCAGGCGGGTGACGTCTCCGCCTACATCCCGACCAACGTGATTTCAATTACCGACGGCCAGATTTATCTGGAGACCGATCTGTTCAACTCTGGTGTTCGCCCGGCCGTAAACGTCGGATTGTCCGTCAGCCGCGTGGGCGGGAGCGCACAGATCAAGGCCATGCGCCAGGTCGCCGGAACCCTGCGTCTCGACCTCGCGCAGTACCGCGAACTGGCGGCATTCTCGCAGTTCGGCAGCGATCTCGACAAGGCCACGCAGGCACAGCTTTCCCGCGGCAAGCGGCTCACAGAAATCCTGAAACAGGGCCAGTATGCGCCGCTGCCGTTCTCCAAGCAGATTTTGATCATCTACGCCGGCACCCAGGGCCTGCTCGACGACATGGAAGTGGAGGAACTGCGCGACTTCGAAAAGGGTCTCTACGCTTACATGGACACCGGCGCTCCTGGCTTATTGCGGGCCATCGAAGAGAAGAAGATCCTTGACGACGATCTGCGCGCTTCGATGACCAAGTCCATCAAGGAGTACAAGGACCGCTTCGCCGCTGAGCGCGCGGCAGCGGTTAAAGCAAAGGCGAGCGCCTAACCAGCCATGGCGAACGTACTTGATCTACGGCGACGCATCCGCAGCGTAAAGAACACGCGGCAGATCACCAAGGCCATGAAGATGGTCTCCGCCGCCAAGCTGCGCCGCGCCCAGGAGCGTGCTCTGCAGTCGCGCCCCTTCGCGCAGATGCTGACTAACGTGATGGAGTCGGTCGTGAGCCGCTCCGAGTTGTACGATCCCGAGACCGGCTTACCGCTCCACCCGCTGCTGCGCGAGACCCGGCCCGAGAGGACGGTGCTCATGATTGTCGTCACCGGCGATCGCGGGCTGGCCGGCGCCTTCAACTCAAACGTTCTGAAAGCGCCCCTCCGCTTCGTCGACTACCTCAAAGACAAGAACATCGACATCGTGACCATCGGCCGCAAAGGCCGTGACTTCGTGCGGCGCCGCTTTCCAGCCGCCCCGCCGGAAGGCCAGGGGCGCGCCGGACAGATTCAAGTGGTCGGCGAGTACGTGAACGTCCTGGGCCAGGTTGACTTTGACGACGTCGAGGAGATCGCCAACAAGGTGATCCGGCGCTACGACCGCGAAGAGATCGACAGCGTGTACCTCATCTTCAATGAGTTCAAGTCCGTCATCTCGCAGCGGGTGATTGTGCAGCGCATTCTGCCGGTGCAGGACCTCGGGCGTCGCGTCGTCACGCAGGCGGAGGACATTTCCGCCGAGGCGCGCGAGCGGATGGGCGAAGCGGCGAAAACCGCGGGCCTCAGCTTGCAGGCCCCGGAAGCGACCGAGCTGGACCGCGAGGCCATCAAGTTCGCTACGGCCCCGGTGGACTACATCTACGAACAGCCGGCGGCGGAACTGCTCACCGACATTCTGCCGCGCTATGTGGCGATCCAGATCTATTCGAGCCTGTTGGAGTCGGTGGCCGCCGAGCATGCCGCCCGCATGACCGCCATGGATTCAGCCACCAACAATGCCAACGACGTGATCGATTCGCTCACGCTGACCCTCAACCGGGTCCGCCAGGCGGCGATTACCAAGGAAATTATTGAGATCGTCAGCGGCGCTGCGGCACTGTAAAACGCCGCCGCTTTTGGGAAGATGAGATTTTTACGTTAACGAAAAGCGATTAGCGAAAAGCGGAACTATTTATGCCTGAAAATATTGGTCACGTCATTCAAATTGCCGGTCCCGCGGTCGACGTGCAGTTCGCCGAGAACGCCTTGCCGCCTATCTATACTGCCTTGCGCGTGGTCAGCGACGGCTTCAACGTTCCTGTACCCATCAAAGTGATCCTCGAAGTGCAGCAGCAGCTCGGCGAAGGCCGGGTGCGCTGCGTGGCCATGGAGCCCACCGATGGCATGGTGCGGGGAATGAAGGCCATCGACCTCGGCGGCCCCATCACCGTACCCGTTGGCAAGCCAACCCTGGGCCGCGTGCTCAACGTCATCGGCGAGCCCGTGGACAAGCTGGGCCTGGTGGACGGCAGCAAGCGGCTACCCATCCATCGTCCCGCTCCGTCTTTTGAAGAACAATCCACTACCTCTGAAATGTTCGAGACCGGCGTGAAGGTCATCGACCTCATCCAGCCCTTCCTGAAGGGCGGCAAGATTGGCCTGTTCGGCGGCGCCGGGGTGGGCAAGACGGTCATCATCATGGAGCTCATCAATAACGTCGCGCTGCAGCACGGCGGATTTTCCGTGTTCGCCGGCGTAGGAGAGCGCACCCGCGAGGGCAACGACCTCTGGCTCGAGATGCAGGAGTCCGGCGTGGTCAACATCAAGGAACCGGCGAAGTCGAAGGCGGCGCTGATCTACGGCCAGATGACCGAGCCCCCCGGGGCTCGCCTGCGCGTGGCGCTGACCGGCCTCACTGTTGCCGAGTATTTCCGCGACGAGGAGGGCGCCGATACGCTGCTCTTCATCGACAATATCTTCCGCTTCACGCAGGCGGGCTCGGAAGTTTCCACGTTGCTGGGCCGCATGCCCTCAGCCGTGGGATACCAGCCCAACCTGGCCAGCGAAATGGGCGAGTTGCAGGAGCGCATCACCTCCACCAAGACGGGCTCCGTCACTTCCGTACAGGCCGTGTACGTGCCCGCCGACGATTTGACCGACCCCGCTCCGGCAACCACCTTCGCTCACCTCGACGCCACCACCGTGCTGTCGCGCCAGATTGCCGAGCTGGGCATCTATCCCGCCGTCGATCCCCTGGCCTCGACCTCCCGCATTCTCGATCCCCGCGTGGTGGGCGAGAACCACTACAACACTGCCCAGGCCGTGAAGGAGGTCCTGCAGGGCTACAAGGACCTGCAAGACATCATCGCGATTCTCGGCATCGACGAGCTCAGCGAAGACCAGAAGCTCACCGTCGCCCGCGCTCGCAAAATCCAGCGTTTCTTCTCCCAGCCCTTCCACGTCGCCGAACAGTTCACCGGGATCAAGGGAAAGTATGTGAAAGTCGAGGACACCGTGCGCGGGTTCCAGGAAGTTGTCGATGGCAAGCATGACGACATCCCAGAGCAAGCGTTCTACATGAAGGGCGGCATCGAAGAAGTGCTGGAAGCGGCCGAGAAAATGAAGGCCACGGAATAACTGGTATGTCTGACAGGATTCAACTCGAGATCGTCACGCCCGACAAGCTGGTGGTCAAGGAGCCGGTGGATGAAGTGCAGATTCCGGGCAAGGCCGGCGACATCGGCGTGCTGCCCGGCCACGCCCCGCTTATCACCGAGCTGACCATCGGCGAGATCGCCTACAAGCATGGCGGCAGGGCCGAGCATCTCTCCGTGGCATGGGGATTTGCCGAGGTCCTGCCAGACAAAGTGACCATTCTCGCTCAAACCGCCGAGCGCGCCCAGGACATCGACGTGAAGCGCGCCACCGATGCCAAGAACCGTGCGGAAACGGCCCTGAAGAACCCCAGCCCGGAACTCGACTACGAAGCGACGCTTCACGCGCTCCAGCGAGCGGAGATCCGCCTAAAGGTCGCGTTGTACGCCAACGAGGGCACAATCCAGCACCCGTAGAATTCAGTGCAGGCCAGCAACGCGCCGGCTGCCCTCCGGTGCGTTTTTCTGTTAAGCGACCTCACAGCGGAGCGCCGCACTACCTCGCTCAACGGATGTGAATCCGCTAAAATCCGCCACGGCGATTTATCGCTTCGGAGGATGCCTAATGTTCACGGTGCAATTCGTCCCAATTACACTGCTGCAGGCAGTTACGACAGCACCTCAGGCGGTTAACCTGAAGAATGCTGCCGAGACTTTGAAAGATGCCACTGCTGCATTGCAGTCAATTGCGACGGTCATCGCACTCATTGTTGGAGGAATCTGGACTTTCAGGGCGTTTGTGAAGACCCGCGAACACCAGCCGCGTGCAAAGATCGAGCATGTAGTGTCACACAGAATTCTGCCAAACAAACAATATCTACTGGTTCTTGACGTGTTTGTCGAGAATGTGGGCCAAGTTGCGATACGACTAAGAAGCAGTAAAACTTGGCTGCAGCAGATCGTACCATTGCCCCACAACGTTCAATGCCTTGCCGACAACGGCCAAGATATCGCGCCACAAGGAGAATCGGAGGCGAAATGGACACTGTTAGGTCGGGTGCACGAAAAAAAATACGAGCTTGGGCAGTACGTTATCGACTCCGGCGAGCGGGATCAGTTCAGACACAACTTCAACTTTAGCTCTGACGTGCAAACCATTCAGATATACACTTACCTCGAAACTCCAGAGGGATCGCCTGGCTGGAAACTGAAAACGACCTATGACTTTCCCGCCCCCGAGCCAGCGAGATGGAGACCAAGAATGTTGTTACGACGAGGAGGACACTAGATGAAGGATCAAGGCGCCAATTTCCGACAACAACCAATGCCATTGCCTCGTCCCACCCCCGAGCCGAAACAGCCGGATGAACCGACGCCACCGCGCCCGCGCCCGCGCGACCGCGACATCTAGCGCCCGGATTAGCGGCCCACAATCGTCTGCCGGGGTTCCCACTCTCGTCGCCTTCTTGTGGCGATATGGTGGGAAATTAACTTCGCCTGCCGGGTGCCCGGGGTTTGCTCCCCTCTTTTGAGCGCCAACCTGGGCTCTTCCCGTACCCTAACTGAATCGTATCGCCTTGGCCACCTGAACGGCTTCAATCTTTCGCAGGTCCTGCAGCACGGCCTCGCTGACCTCGCTGTCCACCTGCACCACGGCCACCGCTCCGCGTGGTTCCTTGGAATCCTCGGCGCGGCCCAGCGAGAAGTTGGCGATGTTCACGTTGTGCTGGCCTAGCACCGTTCCGACGCGCCCGATCACGCCCGGCACGTCGCGGTTCCGCAGGTAGATGATGTTGCCCTGCAGCGGAGCTTCCACGTCAATCTCGTCGATGCGCAGCAGCCGCGGGGAAGTTCCGTGCAGTACCGTTCCCAGCACCGTGCGCTCCTGCTGTTTGGTCTTCAGGTTCACCGTCAGCGCGTTGATCGCGGAGCCGCGCGGTGCCGGCGCATTCTTTTGTTCGTTGACTCGTATGCCCCGCTCTTCTGCAATCGACCGCGCGTTCACCAGGTTGGCTTTCTCATGCGCCATCTGGTTCAGCACGCCTGCCACCGCAGCGTTACGAATCAGGTCGGTCTTCCACTGAGTCAGCTCGCCGCCATAGGCGATGCCAATCTCTTCCACGCCATTCTCGCCCGACTGCGCCAGGAACGTTCCCAGCCGCTCCGCCAGCCCGATATAGGGCAGCATTTCCTCGTACTCTTCAAACGTCACCGAGGGCACGTTGACGGCGTTCTGGATGACGCCCTTCAGCAGGTACTCGCGCACCTGCATCGCAATTTGTACGCCCACTGCATCCTGCGCCTCATTAGTCGAGCCGGCAATATGCGGCGTCAGGATCACGTTCGTTGCACTGTGGTACGGCGAATCTTTCAGCGGCTCGCTGGCGAACACGTCCAGCGCCGCGCCGCCCAATTGGCCCGATGCAAGCGCCGCCACCATCGCTGCGTCGTCCAGCAGCTCACCGCGAGCGCAGTTCACCAGCCGCACGCCCTTCTTCATCTTGGCGATGTTAGCGGCGTTGATCATGCCCTGCGTTTGCGGCGTGAGCCCCACGTGCAGTGTGATGTAGTCCGACTGCGCGAACAGCTCATCCAGCGGCACCAGCGTGATCAGCAACTGCTGCGCCAGGCTGGCCGCAACGTACGGATCGTGCGCAACTACCTTCATGCCGAACGCTTGCGCCCGCTTTGCCACCTCCATGCCGACTTTTCCCAGGCCCACGATGCCCAGCGTCTTGGCGCGAAGTTCTGTGCCCTGCAGCGATTTCTTCTCCCACTTGCCGGCGTGCGTGGTGGAGTCGGCGCGGGTCAGATGGCGTGCCAGCGCCAGCATCAGCGCCAGGGTGTGCTCGGCGACGGCGATGGCGTTGCCGCCGGGCGTGTTCATCACGCAGATGCCGCGCTTGGTGGCGGCGTCGAGGTCGATGTTGTCCACCCCTACACCGGCGCGCCCGATGACGCGCAGCTTCGGCGCCTTGTCCATCATGGCCGCGTTGACAAACACCGCCGAGCGCACCAGCAGCGCGTCGGCATTGGCCAACTCCGCTGCCAGATTGTCTTTTTCGGGTGTGGCTACAGCCCAGTCAGATTGCTCTTTGAACACGGCCAGTGCCGAGGGCGCAACTTTTTCAGCGACAACTATTTTCATTATGAGTTCCTTTGGTTCGATTTCTGGTACGACTGCTAGGAATGCAAACTGGGTGGAGCACCGCTTCAGCGGTGCAATCCCAAGGCTTGTAACAGCCAAATTTGGCGTTGCTTTGTATCAGGGCACGACTTTAGTCGTACCGATCAGTCGCCTTTTGTTGATATGCCACGCGGACTTAAGTCCGCGTGGGCATTCGTCAGACTTGTGCCTTCACCGCTTCGGCGAACTCCTCGGCATAAGTCTCCTGCACCGCCCGTACGCCCGAGCCGAGCTGGAACCGGTGTGAGGGAGCCACCTGCAGCAGCACCTGCTCCAGCGCGCCAATCACGCCGATGGCGTCGAGGTAGTCGTAGTAGCCCAGGTGCGCGATGCGAATCATCTTGCCCTTCATCTCGCCCTGTCCATTGGCCACCACCATGGCAAACCGCTCGCGGAACTCCTTCACCAGCGCACTCGAATCGATGCCCGCCGGAGGCAGCACCGCCGTCACCGCGGCCGCCGGGCAAGTCGGCGCAAACAGCTCCAGCCCCAGCGCCTTCACTCCCGCGCGCACCATCGCCGCCGAAGTCTCGGCATTGTGGATGAGCGCATCCCGTCCCGCCGCCAGGTCGCCCTTGCCCGACTTGCGGATGTAATCCAGAGCCGCCAGAAGGCCCGCGATCAGCGCGGTCGCGGGAGTAAATGCCGACTCGCCTTTTGCCGCTGCCTTGCGCTCCTTGCGCAGGTCGAAGTAATAGCGCGGATTCTTCGTCTGCTCCATGCGCTGCCAGGCTCGCTCGCTCACGCTCAGATAGGCCAGTCCCGGCGGAATCATCACCGCCTTCTGCGAGCCACCGATGATGATGTCGATGCCCCAGCCGTCCACGTCGAACTTCGTGGTGCCCAGGCCGGTGATGGCGTCCACCACCAGCAGCGTGTCGGTGCCCTTCAGCAGCGTGGCTACGCCTTTCACGTCGTGCCGCGCCCCCGTCGAGGTCTCCGTGCCCTGCATGTAGAGCACGCGCGCGCCATCGAGCTTCGACTGCACTTCGTTTAGGTCAAACGTTTGCCCGTATGGAGCCGACACCAGCTCCACCTGGCACCCAAACGCCTTGGCGATGTCGCGCCAGCGCTCGCCGAACTTTCCGGCGGTCAGCACGACAACTTTGTCGCCCGGCGAGGTCAGGTTCGAGACCGAGGCTTCCATGGCGCCGCTGCCTGAGGCGGCAAGGATCAACACATCGTTGTGCGTTCCAATGAAGGTTTTCAGATCGGCCAGCGAGCGCGTGAAGATGTCACGAAATTCCGCCGTGCGATGGTGCATGTCCGCTGCGGCAATCGCTTGTTGGGCTGCTGGAAGGAGAGGAGTAGGACCGGGCGTAAAAAGCCGTGTCTTACGTAGCATGACTGCCACCTTTGCTCGTAGGAATTCCGGCTCAAGTACGAGATGCGCCGGATATCTATGATATAGCCCCGGCCTGTGGACAAGCCACTATAATTGCCGCATGGGTTTGAGCGAACAAGTGCAGAAAGACATGATCGATGCCATGCGTAAGAAGCAGGAGTTACGTCTCTCCACCCTGCGCATGGTCAAAGCCGCGCTCAAAAATAAGGAAATCGACAAGCGCGGTCCCCTCGACGAACAAGAAGAGCTGCAGGTCTTCAGCAGCCTGATCAAGCAGCGTAAGGACTCTATTGAGGCTTTCGAAAAAGGCAACCGTCCTGAGCTCGCCAAAAAAGAGGCCGAAGAAATCGCCATCATCGAAGCCTACATGCCGAAGGCGGTCGGCGAAAACGAAGTGGTCGCCGCGGTGAAGGCCACCATCGCCGAGATGGGCGCTCCTACCATGAAAGACATGGGCACGGTGATGAAGAACGTTATGGCCCGCTTTGCCGGCGCTCGCGTTGACGGAAAACTCGTCAGCGAGACGGTGAAGAAGGAACTGGCAAGAAAGTAGAAGATGGGCACGCCAGGAAAATCGCCCCGCCTGAAAAAGAAGAAGAGAGTGCCTAAGCTCAAGACCGACAAAGCAGCGGAGCGGTTTCTAGCTCAGGAACTGTCAGGTGTTGGTCTCTCCGCTTTCCGAGCTTCGCATTTTGAGTTCGATCAGGAGAACAAGCAGATGAATGCAATGCCAGATCCAAAAGGCGAGAGCTGAGTGCCATCCGCCAAGTGCTAATCTGAATGTTAGGCATGACCTACCAAGCCACTGTCGAGCAGCTTTACGCCTTGGGACACGAGCTGGCGGTCACGCCGTCCCACAAGTTCGATCTCGTCTATGTGCGCGAGATGCTGGCGGCGCTGGGGAATCCCGAGAGCCGTTTTCCCAGCGTGCTCATCGCCGGAACCAACGGCAAAGGCTCCACCGGCGCAACGCTCTCGTCCATCCTGCGCGTCGCCGGACACAAGACCGCGCTCTACAGCTCGCCCCATCTCATTCGCATCAACGAGCGCATGCGGATCAACGGCGAGCCCATCGCCGACGTTGAGTTCAGTGCCATCTACGAACGCGTCGAGTACACCGCGCAGCAACTGCTACATTCCGGCCAGCTACCCTGGCATCCCAGCTTCTTCGAGATGCTCACCGTCATGGCTTTCGAGTACTTCGCCAGCGTGCGCGTTGACATCGCCGTGCTCGAAGTCGGCATGGGAGGCCGCTTGGATGCCACCAACGTCGTGAGCCCTCTCATTTCCGTCATCGCCGACATCTCGCTCGACCACCAGAAGTATCTCGGCGATACCATCGCTGAAATCGCCCACGAAAAGGCCGGCATCATCCGCGAGAACGGCCTGGTGGTCACGCTGCCGCAGCATCCCGACGCCAACGACGTCATCGGCAATACGATTCTCGATCGCCATGCCAGCGGAGTCAGCGCCGTGAAGTACACGCCGCCCGTATCCCCCGGCGCGGCCGAGTTGCTCGCAGCCCGCGTCACGCGTGAGCTTGGCCGTAACCGCTATCCGCTGTCGGTCATGGGCAAAGAAATTCTTGTGGACTCTCCACTCGTCGGCCGCCACCAGTACCGCAACATTGCGCTCGCCATTACGACCGCGGAAGAGCTGCAGCAGTTCGGCTTCAAGGTCACGCCGAAGCAGATCGAGCAGGGCATTCGAGGGACGCAGTGGCCTGGCCGATTTCAGGTTCTGCCGAAGTCACCCCAAACTGAGCAGCACACTGTTGTCCTCGACGTCGCCCACAATCCGGCGGGAGCGTGGGCCCTGCGCTCCGCTCTCTCAGAGACATTCGCCGAGCCTTCATTCACTTTCGTCTTCGGCGCCATGCGCGACAAGGCCATCCAGGAGATGGCCGACATCCTCTTCCCCATTGCGGACAAGGTGATCGTCACCCACATCGACAACCCCCGCGCCGCCGGTACCGACGAACTTCAGCAAGCTGGCTCCCGCAGCGGCGCAACCATGTTCGCCGAACCGAACGTGACCGCAGCACTGCATCGCGCTTTCCAGCAAACCGCCGAGGACGGCGTCATCGTCGTCACCGGATCCATCTTCCTCGTCGGCGATACCATGAAAGAGTTGGGAATTCCGGCGTAGCGCATGGCCACCACGCCACAAAGCGAAGAGGAAACAGCGAAGCGCGAGGAGCGAATAGCGAAAGGCGGTCCTCTCAGCCGTCTGCGCTCCTACTGCGTCTTCGTTCCACTGATCTACTTTTACACCGGAATCATGGGTAGCCTCTCGTTGCTGTCGTCGTTTATCGATCGCGACGGCCGCATGCAGCACTGGTTCGCGGTGCACTGGGCGCGCATGATCCTCAAGACCACATTTGTTCACGTACACATCGAAGGGCTTGAGCACATCGATCCATCGCAGCCCGCGGTATATGCCGCGAATCACCTCTCGGCACTCGATATCCCCGTGCTCTACGCCACGCTGCCAACGCACTTTCGCATTCTGGCCAAGCGCGAACTGTTCAGCTATCCGTTCCTGGGCTGGCACCTGACGCGCTCCGGCCAGATTCCCATTGACCACGGCGACGCCCGCGCCTCCTTGCGCGGACTCAACCGCGCCGGCGGCTCCTTACGCAAGGGCATGCCGCTGGTGATCTTCCCCGAAGGCGGCAGGTCGCGCGACGGGCATCTGCGGGACTTCATGGGCGGAGCGTTCTACATGGCCATCAAGGCGCAGGCGCCGGTCGTCCCCATCGTGCTGGTAGGTACCTACGAAATGCTGCCGATGAACAGCTTTCACCTGCGGCCGGGTACGGTGCAGATGATCATCGGCCAGCCCATCCCGACCAAAGGCATGGTTCCGCGCGAAATGAACAAGCTTTCGGCGCAGGTGCGGCAGGTGATGTCGGAGACGTATTACGCGCGTGCGAAGATGCCGGCTCCGGAGGTTGCGGAAGACATTGACGCCAACGGATCGGTGGTGTTATGACCCCCCGCGTCGCCATCCCGATTCCCAACTCCGCCAACCCCAAATACGTGATGCGCGCGCTGCCCCAGTACGAGCATGCCATCCGCGAGGCCGGAGGCGAGCCCGTCCTCATCGACGTAACCGCGCCGTCGGCCGTGATTGCGCAGAAGGTGAAGAGCTGTGACGGCGTGCTGCTGCCCGGCAGCCCCGCCGATGTCGATCCCGAAAAGTACGGTGCCACCCGCCATCCCAAAACTGCGGCGCCCGACCCCCTGCGCGACAACACCGACGAGCTCCTGTTGCAGGACGCCTACAACATGCGCAAGCCCATCTTCGGCATCTGCTATGGACTGCAGTCGCTGAACGTGTGGCGCACCGGCACGCTCGATCAGGACTTATCGACTAATGTGAATCACGACGCGGAAAAGTCGGTAATCGCGGCACATCTCGCTCGCATCGAACCACAGTCCAAGCTGGCGCTGATACTTCGCTCCGCCGGAGCGTTGCCTGCTGATGGCGAACCTGTGATCCCAGTCAATTCCAGTCATCATCAGGCAGCGGATGTTGTCGGGGATGGTTTAATACCAGTCGCGTGGTCCACAGAAGATCAGGTGAAAGAGGCGTTGGAAGGCACCGCCGACGATCATTTTGTGCTTGCCGTGCAATGGCATCCCGAACGTACCTACGGCAGCGCCCCGGCCTCACGCGCGATGTTTCAGGCATTCATCCGCGCTGCCGCCGAATGGCACAAGAAACTTCCGCTAAAACAGCAGGACTTCGAGTCCGTACCCGGTACTGACTAAACGGGGCTGCTGAAGAATGCGATTTTTAGAATGTTTTGGAACAGCGCGGCTTTAACTTTGCCGCATAGGTCTTTATTCATGTCATCACGGGGAGGCTTCAGCCTCCGAGGGATCTGCCCTGAAAATCTATGCCGCGACCGGTGTGAGTGCTACCTGGAGACCGAGTTGTTGCAATCTTCGGACGTGAAAGCGGACCAAATGCTTGGCACGTAGCCGATCCAGGAACTGGGGCCCCAAGTCGCGGTAATGGGTTTCCTCCTTCAGCATGTGGTAGACGACGATGAGTAAGGAATGGGCGACGGCAACCAGCCCGCGCTTGCGGCCGCGGCGGTGCATCAGGTTGCGGGCGTGCACTTGGAAGTAGCTGTCTTTCTTGTGACTGGCTGCCCAAGCCGCCTGTACCAGAGCTTGCCGTAACCAGCGACTGCCCTTCGTTGTCTTACCGCTTCTCTTCTTGCCCGCACTCTCGTTGTTGCCAGGGCACATGCCCGCCCAAGAAGCCAGATGCGCGTCGCTGGGAAACGGCTTCATGTCCGTTCCGATTTCCGCCAGCAGCACTTGCGCCACCCGCACATCAATGCCGGGAATCTCATCCAGTCTCTCCAGGACGGGCTGCTGAGGGCGCGTACATTGGGCGATGCGCTCATCCAACCTGGCCACCAAGGCTTCGGTCGAGGTCAACTGATCCCACAACAGACGCAGCATCCAGCGATGGTGCTCGGTGAGCTTGCCGTACAGCGCCTGCTCCAGTTGCGGAATCTTGCCGCGCAGTTGGCATTTGGCCAGGTCGGCCAGCTTCTCCGGGTCGTCTTCGCCCGCCACCATGGCCTGCAGCATCAGTCGTCCCGACACTCCCACCACATCACTGGCCACCGAGGCCAGCTTGAGGTTGGCGTCTTCCAGCACCTTCTGCAGGCGGTTGCAGATGCGGCTGCGTTCCTCCATCATCTGCGCCCGCTGCCGGGTTAGGTCGCGCCGCTCTCGTTGCCCCCGCGGGGGAATAAAGCTCCCCTTCAGCAGCCCATGTTGCAGCAGTTGCGCGATCCACTGGCAGTCCTTGATATCGGTCTTGCGCCCCGGTACGTTCTTCAGGTGGCGCGCATTCACCAGCAAAATCTCAAAGCCCTCCTCCAGAATGTTAAAGATCGGTTTCCAGTACACCCCGGTGGATTCCATGGCCACGTGCGTAACTCCGGCTGTCGCCAGCCCCTCCGCCATGGCCATCAGATCGCGCGTCATGGTTGCCCAGTGACGAACCTCCTGATGCAGTTTGCCGTCTTCGCCCATCGTGCGCACCCAGACCTCGACTCCGTCTTTGTGCACATCCAAACCGGCACAGCAACGCAGAATGATCTCCCTCTACCCTCCTCCGGCACCTGCACGGGGGACATCGGCAACAGGTTCAGTCTGCCCTGCGTGCTCACCATCACCAACAGTTTCGGGTTCGCGGCGATGTCCTGGCCAGACTGCTTTGCGGGCTTGGCTGCTCCACAGATCCGTGGCCTCCTACCCGTTGCAGGCCGCCGCATGCTATTTTCATGTTTTCTGGGTGGAACGCCAGTTCCATCTCCGACTGCTTTTCTGATTTTTTCAGCAGCCCTTCAATCGGCGACGCAAAGCTCTATCTCCCAAGCCCCGTCCACTCGAATCTCCCGTTCACTTCCCGACGGGCACGTGCATCTTATCGCTCGCGAACGCCACCGGCCCTGCATAGGACGCACGAATCGATTTCCGCACCGCTGCCTCCTGCCCTTCCACATCCGGAGCAAGATGGCTCAGCAGCAAACTTTTTACTCCACTCTCGTGCGCAGCCTCGCCGATCTTTCTGGGCGGCGTATGCAGATCGTACAGTTGCGATGGCGAGCCCGGAGGGTCGAGCACCGCACAATTGAAGATCAGCAAATCCGCATTCTTCGCCAATTTCACCAGATTCGGCAGCGCTGACGCATCCATGTCTCCGGAGAAAACCACTGCCAGGCCCTTATAAGAAATCCGGTACGCCACCGACGGACAGTCGCCGTGATGGGTCGCAATCTCTTCCACCACCAAACCATCCTCATCCACAATCGTCGTGCGCACCGAATCCAGGCTGATTGCCAAATCATGAACCTCGAACGATTCGGGCGCGCCAAACGTCTTCTGATACGCAAACGCGCCGCCTTCTCCCACCAGTAAATTCACAAATCGCGAGGTCTTGGGAAAGAGTCCTTCCCCGTCCGGGCCAAATATTCGGTACGTGATTGGTCCGTCACTGGTAAGCGCTCGCGCGTTGAAGAAAGCCGCCAGGTCTCCGCTGTGATCGATATGCAGATGCGTCAGCAAAACCGTATCGACTTTATCCAGGTCCACGTCCAATTCTCCGATCCGCAAGAACGCACCCGGCCCGGCGTCCACCAGAATCCGCGGTCTTCCTCCGACCAGCACGATGTAACTCGACCCGGCCCTGCCGAACGCCCGCGGTCCGCCGGAACCCAGCACCACGACTTCCAACGCCGGCTTTGCAGGAGCGGCCCGCAGGTAAGTCGGAAACAAAACAGCAACAGCCACGGCAAACGCCATCAGCGTCTTCATGCCTTCTTCTCCCGTCCGTGCCTTCGCAACTCAGATATCGCTCCAACCAGATTAAACACCTGCTCGCTAGGTGGCAGGCGCCTGCATCAATTAACATGGGATCTTGCGACTTTGCGTCAGCTCTATCCGGTGCGTTTGGTTGCGGACCCTCCCATCAATTAACCTGTTCTCTTATGCTCGACCTCGCTTTCGTCCGCAATAATCTGCCCCTCGTCGAAGAAAAACTCCGCCAGCGCGGCATGGATCCGGCTGTCGTCCTGGGAGATTTCTACGCAATCGATCTCGACCGCCGCGCCGCGATCACCAACGCGGAAACCATGAAGGCGCGTCGTAATGCCTTGACGGAAGAATTTCAGCGACTCAGAAAGGAAAAACAAGATACAACCGCCAACCTTCAGGAGCAAAAAGAACTCAAGGAAAAAATCGCCGACGCGGAAAAGATCGCCGAAGAGGCCGACGCACGCTTGCGCGACATATTGACTGGCATCCCCAACCTTCCCGACGCCAGCGTTCCCGTGGGCCACAGCGCCGACGACAACGTCGAAGTCCGCCGCTGGGGAGCACCTCCTCAGTTTGATTTCACGCCCAAGCCGCACTGGGAACTCGGCGAGGCCCTCGGCATTCTCGATCTCGAACGCGCCGCCAAAATCACCGGCGCCCGCTTCGCCGTGTACTGGGACCTCGGCGCCCGCCTCGAGCGCGCCCTGATGAATTTCATGCTCGATCTGCACACCCGCGAGCACGGCTACACTGAAGTCCTGCCGCCCTTCATGGTCAACGCCGACTCCTTGTACGGCACAGGCAATTTACCCAAGTTCGAAGCCGACCTGTTCAAGGTTCCGCACGGCGACAAGAATTTTTACCTCATTCCCACCGCCGAAGTTCCTGTCACCAACCTTTATCGCGACGAAACCCTCGACGGTGCACGCTTGCCGATCTCACTGACGGCATTCACTCCTTGTTTCCGCAGCGAGGCAGGGTCCTACGGCAAAGATGTTCGCGGCATCATCCGCCAACACCAGTTTCAGAAAGTCGAGTTGGTGAAGTTCGCCCGGCCCGAGCAGTCTTGCGAAGAGCACGAAAAACTCACTCGCGATGCCGAGCAGGTTCTGCAGAAACTTGGCCTGCACTATCGCACCGTGGTTCTCTGCACCGGCGACATGGGATTCTCTTCCGCCAAAACCTACGACATCGAGGTCTGGCTGCCGGGACAAAACCTCTATCGGGAGATTTCTTCCTGCTCCAATTTCACTGATTTTCAGGCGCGCCGTGCCAACATCCGCTATCGCCCCGAGGGCGCAAAGAAGAGCGAGTTCGTACACACGCTGAACGGCAGTGGCCTGGCGATCGGGCGCACCTGGGTGGCGATCGTGGAAAACTACCAGCAGGCGGACGGCAGCGTCGTGGTGCCAGACGTCCTGCGTCCGTACGTCGGAGCGGACCGCATCACGCCCAGGAAGGTCTGACGAAGTCACTCCCGATGCCAACTGTCTCCGACCGTGCCGACAGTGCAGCACCCGCTCAATGGTCTCGCGATCAGGGCTCGCCAGTCCTCATAGCGGTCTGCGTCACCGCGATCACCCTGCTTGCGGCGGTCGTCCGCTTGCGCGGTCTCGACGCGCAGGGCATCACCCTCGATGAGGCTCTCAGCATCTTCCTAGCGCGTGCGCCGTTCCCTGATTTTGCTCACACCATCTGGCGCTCTGAACTCAATATGGCGCCTTACTACCTGTTGCTGCGGGGCTGGATGCACCTCGGCCACTGCGAGTGGATAGTTCGCCTGCTGGGCGTCGTGCTGTCCACGGCCACCGTTCCAATTGTGTATGGGCTGGGCCGGCGGCTGTTCAATGCGCGCGCCGGTCTCATTGCGGCGGCGCTGCTGGCCTTGCATCCCTTCGACGCGATGCTGGCACGGAATGCACGCGCCTACCCACTCGTGATCCTGTTGGTTTGTCTCTCCGGCCTCAGCTTCATTCGAGGTTTACAGAAGCCGACTTGGCTCACTTGGACCGTTTATGCCGTGCTCTCCGCGGCAGCCGTGTACAGCCACTTCTTCGCCGTACTCGTGGCGGTCGCACAACTCGCATCGCTGCTCTTTGTGCGCCTGGCACGAGTCCCCTGGAAGCAACTCCTATACGCGCTGGCGCTCCTAGCCGTCCTTCTTTTCCCCTGGGCGGTCTTTATGGCGACGAATGGCGAAGCCAGCCACATTGCCTGGGTACAACCCCTGAGCGCACAACAGCTCCGCTGGCTCCTGTACTCCCTCACCCTCGGCAAGGCGCGCTCGCTGACCTATGTCTTTCTCTGGATCGTTGCCGCCTGGTCCGCGGTGCGAGCGGCCAACGACGCTGAACGATGGCCCTATTGGTTCGTTTTCCTGTGGTTGTCCGTCCCAGTGGCACTGGCTATCGCCGCCTCACTGCGTCAGCCGCTACTGGTCGAGCGCTTTCTCTCGATCTGCCTTCCCGCGAGCGTGTTGCTGGCTGCGGCAGGCATTGCCCGGCTCGCTACGTTTTCGCGGCTCATCGCTGTCGCTGTGTTTGCGCTGCTGGTGTTCTACTCGCTGTCCGCAATTCGCTTTAACGAGCGCCACATCGAGGTTGACGAAGGCTGGCGGCAGTCGTCGCGAAGGATTCTGCAAAACCTCCAGCCCGGCGACGTCGTCATCGCCGAGGGCATGAAAGGGCTGGCCTTCGACTACTATCGCGACACCTACACCGGCAGCTTGCCTTCGTTCCAGCGTTTGGATTCCTTCACCCGGCCGCTGCCCTCACCCTTGCCCGCCAACATCTGGGTTCTCGGCTGGGTTCGCGCAAATCCCGGTGCGCCAGGAGCGGCTCCTCGCAACGATACCCAGGCGGTGCAACTCTTCTCCGAAGAACACCGCGATGAGTATTGTGGAAGTGCTCCCCTCTTCGACGCCGGAGTTACGAGAGTGTGGCGCTTCGCGCGTTGCTCGCTTGGCGATGCCGGTCCGCCTACTGTCCAGTGATCTTCACCCGCAGGTCTTCGGGAATTCTTTGGCGGATTTCTTCAGGCAGCTTGTCGAGCCCCATGCGCGCGCCCGTCATGGCGGCATCCTTCACCACCATAGGAGCGGGGGTGGCAATCGCCACCAGCAGCCACAGCAACATGGAGAGTAGAAACCCGCCCAGCGCGCCAATCTCCAGCCAGAACGCATGACGCGGTTGAAAATGCCGAATCACCCCGTACGCCAGTAAAAACACGATCATCGACGCCGAGGCCAGCGCCATCAGCCCGATATCGATGCCGCGGTGCAGCCGCTGCCGTGAGTGGCAGTGCTCGCACTCGCGCAGGTGGGCTTCGTAGTCGCCGCGCATTTCCGGCGCCAGGCCCGAGATGTCATAGCGCCATCCGGCAAGGATCTTGCCGATGACGCGATCAGTGCACTGTGCCATGTTGGAAACCACGCCCGCGAAGCGCTTCGCCGCGGCGCCCGGCGGTGCGGACACTACAATCGTATTGCCGCAAGCGGTTCATGTTGTGCTGCGAGCATCAACTGGTTGCGTACAAAAGTACGCTGCTCGCCCAACGCACGCTCAGCCGTCATCCGCGCGATCTCGGGGTGGTTGTTCTGCTCCGAAAGGTGCGCCAGGATAAGGTATTCGGCTCCACCATCATAGTCCGTCGTCAGAAAATCCGCGAGCGCATCGTTCGACAGATGGCCCACCCGGCTCATCACCCGCTGCTTCACCGCCCAGGGATACGGCCCGCCGCGCAGCATCTCCAGATCGTGGTTGGACTCGACCATCAGCACCTGGCATTCCCGGATATGATGCCTCACGCTCGCCGGCATGTAGCCCAAATCGGTACACACCCCGACCTTGATGCCTTGGCTGCTGAAGGTGAATCCCACCGGGTCGGCAGCGTCGTGCGGAATGGTAAATGGCATGACGGTCACGTCGCCAACATGAAACGCGCGCCCGGCATGAAAGGTCTCCAGCCTCTCCAGAGTGATGCGGATGCCGGCGCTGTCGCGCGCATAGCGGCGATACGCATCGTGCGTGGCGGCGGTCATGTACACCGGGACCTTCAGCTTCTTCGCCAGCACGTTCAGCCCGCCCACATGATCGCTATGCTCATGCGTGATCAGGATGGCGTCGATGCCAGCTGTGGTTTCCCCGCACAGCGCCATGCGGCGCAAGGTCTCGCGGCAGGAAAGGCCGGCATCCACCAGCAGGCGCGTCTTGCCACCGCCGATGAGGGTGCAGTTGCCCTTGCTCCCGCTGGCCAGCACCGTGATCGAAACTGCCATAGGGGCGAGGATAAACCCATGCCTCCGCCCCGGCTAGTGACCATCTGGTAACTTACCGCCCGCCAACCGGCCCTCTGCGGATTTCGCCGCCCTTTTGCACAACTTTTTTGCCCGATGCACACGAATTACACAGCGCCTTGCGCTTTCCGCTTGCGGGCGCTGCAGCCATGCAATATCGTCAGCGGCAACTAGGCACAGGCATCGCAAACCGCTTTCGCGGCCATGCGCGGTGCGTCCACGGGACAAAGCAAAGCGGGCTGTGCCGGCAGTACAGCCCGTCTCCGGCACGTTCAATGTTGATCCGTTTGCATTCGAACCGCCTTCCGGGAAGCCCCGCCGCCGATCAGGTCGATCAAGCTTCGTGTGCGTCTGGTGCGGGCATCTGCGGCCACCCGGCTGCGGACTACTCCCCAGCCCGCACGGCAACAAGCGCACCGCGCGCCTCGCGCAGCGAAACTTGGTTCCCCGTTCAGCTTTGGCTGCATGCCGAAAGCGGAGGCCCGCGTCCTCCGACGCCGATGCCGTGCCTCAAACTGCGCTCCGCGAGTGGCTGGCTCGCGGAGCGCATCGCGTTGTGGTTGGCGAAATTACCCGCCTGTCATCCTGTCCAGCGCAGCGACCGCAGGGAGCGGAGTCCAAGGACGTGCTGTTTGTCGGCTAACGATTCTCGTCGTTGCCGCTCAATCACCTGACGCCTTTTTCACAGCCGCGCACAAGATTTCGGAAGAAATCTGCCGTCCGGAGGCGGTCAGCACCCTGTTCGTCATTGCGCCCGCGCGGCCCAACTCGTTAACGTCAGATTGTTGCAGAAATGGTGCAACAAAAATGGGGCGCTTGGTGCACCCCATAACCAACATGAAAAACAATCAAGCGAATAGTAACACCCCATCAGAAAAATCCGAAACCTATGTCCTCATGGACAATGGGCTTCGCTTTTACTGGTGGGTGATTGGGATTGCGCCGTCGAGTCAAGCAGCATCGAACGGCGAGAATTCCGCGTCTGAACATTAACCCTTTTTCTGCGTGGCTCCTCATCTGGGGCCACGCAGATTTCCTCCGTCCAAGCCGCTCTTCACCGCCGGTTCTAAGTTCGGGACGAGATTTCTCCTCTCTTCAACAGAATTTCCTAAAGAACATTATCAATCCTGCGTCTCCGTTCTTGTCATCGGACAGGACCGTGAGTACCCTCATATAAATCTCTCTCGATGGCCACCACCGACTACAGTCTCGAGCGCGGACTTCCCGCCAGCATCGACGCCGAGCGTTCCATTCTCGGCGCAGTCCTGATGGAGAGCCTGCTGTTCGATCAGGCCGCCGAGCTCAAGCCCGACGACTTCTCGCTCGACGCGCATCGCCGCATCTTCGCCCGCATGCGCGATCTGCAAGACTCCGGCCGCCCGGTTGACATGATCACCCTCGCCGAGGAGCTCGACCGCCGCAAGGAGATCGAAGCCGTCGGCGGCGTCGCGTATCTCTCCTCGCTCATTGATGGCCTTCCCGAGCGCCCAAGCATCGAGCACTACGTACGCATTGTGCGCAACAAGTCGCTATTGCGCGGGCTCATCAACATCGCCCAGCTTGCCATCGCCGAGGCCATCGACCACTCCGACGAAGCCGAGGAGGTGATCAACCGGGCCGAGCAGGGCATCTTCCAGCTTTCTGAGAACCGCCTCGGCCAGGGCTTCTCCGACATCCCTACCATCATCAAGAACTCCTTCGGCTCGCTCGACGCACTCTACGCCCGCGGACAGGAAGTCACCGGCCTTCGCACCCACTACACGCAGCTCGACAAGATGACCGCCGGCTTTCAGTCTTCCGACCTTGTCATCATCGCCGCGCGCCCTTCGATGGGCAAAACCGCCTTCGCCATGAACATCGCCGAGAACGCCGCGGTGCTTGATAACAAAGTCGTTGGCGTCTTCTCCCTGGAAATGTCGAAGGAAGCCTTGCTCATGCGCATGCTCGCCGCACATTCCCGGGTGGACTCGCACCGCCTGCGCACCGGCTTCATCCCCCGCGAAGACCGCGAGAAGCTGACCTTCGCCACCGAAAGCCTGATGCAGGCGCGCCTCTTTATCGACGACACGCCATCCATCTCCGTGACCGAGATGCGTTCCAAGGCCCGACGTCTCAAGCAGCAGGAAGGCCGCCTCGACCTCATCGTGGTCGACTACCTGCAGCTCATGTCGGCCGTGCCCATCGGCGGCAAGCGCTTCGAAAACCGCACCCAGGAAGTCTCGGCCATCTCACGCGGACTAAAAGCTGTCGCCAAGGAGTTGAAGGTACCGGTCCTCGCGCTCTCGCAGTTAAGCCGCGCCCCCGAAAGCCGGGGCGGCGACCATCGTCCGCAACTCTCCGACCTGCGCGAGTCGGGCTCCATCGAGCAGGACGCCGACGTCGTCGCCTTCATCTTCCGCGAAGAGGTCTACAAGAAAGACGATCCCGACCTCGAAGGCCTCGCGGAGATCATCGTCGCCAAACAGCGCAACGGGCCCACCGGCGTCATCAAGCTGGCCTTTAAGCACGCCTCCACCCGCTTCGAAAACCTCGCTAGCGAGGAGTACATCCAGTAGGGACTTTTAATCGGTGTATTACTGATATACAACAACGCTACAAGTGTTATTTTATTCACGGCTGTTTAGAATCAATGGCTTGGGGGAAAATTGTTCGCAACTATATGAAAAATAACATAGTTACATCTATCCAATTGAGCCAGAAGGACTTAGCGCACGCACCGAAGTATGCCACGGGCATCCCGCTATCTCAAAATTTCCTTTAAAATCAGTGTGTTAGCAGGAATTGTCGGCAGGATTCCCCAACTCGGCCGTCGAGTCATACAAATAATATAAGTATGTACAGTACTACATCGATTTCGTCATACTTATCATACTTGTGTGACATGAGATTGCTCGACTGCCTGAGGCGTGTTCGCGGAGAGAAAGGTTGTCAACGAGCCTATTTCGTCCGCAGCCTGGGCGCGGACAGGGGAGGGACACCAACCCCTTCCCCATTACCACGTATAGCGCGGCGGCAGCGGTAGCGCCAGAGAAATTTGCGGGGTGAGGAAACGAAAGTAACCAACGTGCCGAGTTGTCGGGCTGAAGCCCCAGAATTGCCAACGACAGGCAATTCTGGGCCACCCTACGAATCCGGAGACCAGTCCGGCAGAGGGACCTTTTCCAATTCAATACACCGTAGCAACGCCTGCCTCAATATCTCATCTGCCTTAAGTACAGCTTCTTTGATGTCGTTTTCCAACCATCGACCGTGAACAGCATCGCACCTGCAGTTATAGGACTCCAGAACCTCGTCGGCACTCAAAATTGGCAACCAATCACATATCTTCTCAATAACTCGACGTGTAACGGGCTTATCTCTTTTCTCGCCGAATAAGGCCTCGATCCCGCACCACAAACTTGCGAGCGCCAACCTCGTATCACTTGTCTGATTCCAAACGTAAGAGACGTTAAACGCCAAGCCAAATCGACGTGATGTTTCAAAATTGCGCAAGGCGAGTGCAGCAATCCACACGTCGTTGACCCAATGCATTTCCTCCTCCGTAACGGCTTCAATCTCCACTCCCGGCAGCTGTCGGGGAACATCGTCCAGCATGCCAAAATCTACCGAATTGTCGGTTATCGCGCTCACCACATCCCAGGATGCAGTTGCAAAGCAAGGACACTTGAGATTCGGATGATGGCGCAACTTAATGAGAGCGGCAGTGTGGAATGCTACGTCCAGCAGGTCGTCGATTTCGGAGTCCGACTCTAGCCCGAGAGCCAGTTCTGCACTTATCGCAGATGAGTATCGACTAACTGCCAAGTAGTCGGTGTTCGCCAGATTAGCGGCTCGGAGGACGTGAACACTTCCCGGAGGATTTGCTACTTTCCTGACGAAACCGAGCCCATTGGAAAGCTTAAACTCGCTGAATGCGACGTTCGTGCCGCAAATCCCGACGTATAGCTTCGCTGAAGGGACGACCTGCTTCAAGGCTCGACCGCGAGCTTCAGTCCGATGTAACCACTCAAGGAGTTGTGCTGATTCCACTTTTGTCTCGGCCGGTGCCTATATCACTCGTTTCGACTTTATCTTACAGGAAGCGCTATTCGTTGTCCTAAGCTGGGGTGGCGGGTGGCCCGCCTCGCTCTGTTTCGCACAGAAATCTGAACGTGCGTGCCCCGTTCCGGCCGGTTTTGCCGGAGCGGGGCTTTTCGTCGCTGCGCCCCCCAATATTGGGAACACGACAGGTCGGGCACATGGCCACGCTGGGTTCGCAATCTGCTCAGTTGTTTCCACATTTTGCACCTTGTTCTCAGCAGTGAGTCCGCCGAGATTCAGCGATGGGTCCGCTAAAGGTTGGAAGCGTAATGTGTGACTGCAACGTTTCTAAAGGCACAAGCAGTCCCAGGCAACGCAACGGGACGGAGTGGTCGCCGGCGCAACCCTATCACAATCCGCTGAGTGGTAATTAGTATCGACGCACTGCTTCCGGTTTAGCAACTTGGTCAAGCCTGCCGGTCGCAATACCGCCCGGAAGCGCGCCAATACTAAGATCGTCTGGGCCTCCCAAGTAGAACATGCATACACCTCCAGGATAAAAAACGACATCACCTGGCCGCTTCTGCTCGATAGGCACTGGCTTTAAGGCTTCTCGTAACCGACCAGACCAGTATGTGCCGGGATTCTTCAGCACGCCCACTTCGGCCAGAATGTACGCAACGTACCCGGAAGAATCAAATCCGCTTTGCGGGGACTTTCCACCCCAGGTGTAGGGAATAGGGGGTTTCTGTTTGTAAAGGGCGATTGCTTCGGTTATGACTTTTTTCTGGAGGTCACCTGTTACGCCCAGCAGTATCTCGCCTTCATTAAGTGGGCGCTCGGTACGCATATCCCACCGCAGATGCGCTTCCGCTGCAAGCCGGTCTAACTGCTCCTTCTGCTCAATCGCACTGGCTTCTGCTTTCCGCGCGCTGGCTTCTGCTTTCTGCGATTGGTATCTCAAGTACTCGATGGTGAAAATGGTCGTGGCGAGTACCAAAGTTATGACGACTACGAGGACGAGTCTCGTCACTTTCTGCTTGTGTTTGAATTTCTGAATGGCAGTTTCAAGATCAGGGCTAGTCATTTTGTTGATACCGACCAGAACGGCTTGCTGAGCGTTCGTGCTATTTCGTCTAATCTCTCTTTGAGCTTCGCAACCTCGTAAGAATCCTCTTTCTCTCGGGCATCTATCCAACATGCCTTCAAGTAATCGAGTTGGATCCTATTGCCACGGGCGGCGAAGAGAGCAATCCCTGGAATTGCGCCAAATACGGTGACGATCCCCCCGAGGCTCCAACCGCAATCTTGTCTGCCCCCGGGTGAACCAGAAGATAAACAAAGTAAACAATTAAGGAGACTCTGATTAAGCTCTCCCTTTCCACAGGGAGTATAGGTTAAATTCGCGCCGGCATGAAACAGAGGACACTGGCGATGATGACTGGCTTTGAGCGGTACACCAAGAAGACCAAGCGCGCTTTGTTTCTGG
>Ga0335082_10001102_pt1 | contig 28678 bp, 24 predicted proteins | sample Lox_Sample_41_FD_206718 | JGI IMG/M metagenome (GOLD analysis project Ga0335082, IMG submission 206718) | Soil microbial communities from Loxahatchee National Wildlife Refuge, Florida, United States - Lox_Sample_4.1 | ecosystem: Environmental > Terrestrial > Soil > Wetlands | place: USA... | reverse complement strand
GACAGCAGGAGCGTGATGACCACGCCGGCGGCGTAGTAAAAAAACAAAAGGAGAATGGCTGCGGCGACAAGCCGCAAACTGAACGTGGACCCCGAAATGCGGAAGACCGTGGTCTGCGGCGTTTCCGTAGTGGACACCGATCACCCCTATCCCAGACAAAGTAGCACAAACAAGGTGTTTCCCAAGGGGGCGGCAAGAAATGTCACGAAATACTAACAAAAATTAACGGGAAGTTGTTGGATTCGGTAAAGAAGAAGCGCTGCTTGCCACAGAGTCGCGAGAGCGTGTGTGCTAGACTGCGACAGGGTTGCTCCCCTGGAACAGGCAGACGGCAGACATGGCAAAGGTGTTGTTTGGCACCGATGGAATGCGCGGCGTACCAGGTACCCCGCCACTGGATGATGCGACCTTGTTCGCAACCGGCCAGGCCATCGGCGAATATTTGAAGCGGGAATTGGGATCGGCGCACGCGCTGATTGGCATGGACACGCGCGAATCCGGGCCGCATATCGCGCAACTGCTAGCCGCCGGGTTGCAGGCTGCCGGCGCGAGCGTCGAGTTCGCCGGGGTGCTTACGACGCCGGGAGTGGCGTGCCTAGTCCGCGAAAACGACTTTCAAGCCGGCGTGGTGATTTCCGCTTCGCACAATCCCTATCACGACAATGGCGTGAAGCTCTTCTCGCACGAGGGTATGAAATTTCCGGACTCGGTGGAGGAAAAACTCGAGGCGGAGATTTTAAGGCATCGTACGGAGGCGCCGTCCGCGTCGCTTCCCGTGCTGGTGGCGGATCATGCGCTGCATGTGGAGTACCTGGATTTTCTACGCAGCCGCGTGATTGCGGGTGCAAATCTGTCCGGCCTGCGAATCGTGCTGGATTGCGCGAACGGAGCGGCCTATCAACTAGGTCCGGAATTGTTCCGGAGCCTGGGTGCCGATGTGATTGCCATGGGCGTGGACCCAGATGGGAAAAATATCAATGCGGGATGCGGGTCGTTGCATCTGGAAGGCCTGCAGAAGCGGGTGATGGCGGAAGGGGCGGAACTGGGCGTGGCCTTCGATGGGGACGCGGACCGCGCGCTGTTTGTATGTGGCAACGGTCACATTGTGAATGGAGACGGAGTTCTGCTCGTCGCCGCACGTTACCTGAAATCGCAAAACCACCTGAAGAACAACCGCATCGTGGCGACCTCAATGTCCAACCTCGGGTTGGAAAGAGTTTTGGAGAACGAAGGGATTTCGTTGGCGCGTGCGGCCGTCGGAGACCGCTACGTTTTGGAAGAGATGCTGAAATCCGGAAATAATCTGGGTGGCGAGCAATCGGGCCATGTGATTTTTCTGGAGGATAGCCCGGCCGGAGATGGATTGTTGACGGCCGTTAAGGTGGCTTCGCTGGTAGCTCTGCGCGGGCCATTGGAGGCTCTGGTTGCCGGATTGAAGGACTACCCGCAAGTGATTGTGAATGTGAAGGTGAAGGCCAAGCCGGCAATGGATTCACTGCCGGACGTTTCGCGGGCGTTGAGCGATGCGCAAAAGTCGCTGGGTTCCAATGGCCGGGTGGTGGTTCGCTATTCGGGGACCGAGCCACTGGCGCGGGTGATGGTCGAGGCAGAACATCAAGAAGACGTGAAGCGGTACTCGGAGTTGATTGCCAACGCGCTGCGGTCCGCCATCGGGTGCTGATTTCCTTACAGAGAGGGCTGCAAGAAATGGAGTGGCCTCCGTTCTAAGCGGGACGGCACAGGAGGCCACATCATGCTATTCCCTTCGTTCATCGGCTGGTTTCAACGCCTTTCCCCCAGAAAGCAAACGCTAATCACAATTCTCGGGTTATGCGCAGGGTCTTTGCTGCTCTCGTGGACCGTGCGGCGGCCCGAGACCGCACTGCGGAGGCCCACGCATGAACCCCAAACCGCAGCCAATAACCCGCGCAGCGAACAATTGGAAACGGACCTCAACAAGCAGTGGGAAAACATGAAGAACGTAACGCGGGTGCCGACTGCAGCCCATGCCGTGCCACAGCAGTCGGCAGGTGGAGTGGTTGACTGGACCGGAACCGGAACCGGGACCGAGTATCCCGCGCCCCTCATTCAGCACGCAGCCGAAGTTGCTGTGACCACGAAAGAGTTTGCCCATTCCCGGACGAAGCTCGAGGAGATTCTCGAACAGCACCAGGGGTACGCGGCGAAACTGCGAATGGTTGGACAGCCTTCCGGGAGTACGCTGACCGCGACCTTGCGTGTGCCGTCTTCGGAATTCAATGGCGTGGTGACCGATCTGAAGACACTTGGGAACGTCCAGCGTGAAGAGCAGACCGCCGACGAAATCACCGCGCAGCGCGCCGATTTGGACGCTCGCCTGCGCAATGCGAAGAACACGTTGGCGCGTTTGAAGGATGCCCTCCAGCAAGGCTGGAAAGCAGGCAATCCGGCGGACATCCAGCGCCAGCTTGCCAACGAAAGCGCGGAAATTGCCAGACTGCAAGCGGAGAAGAGCGCAACCGAACGCCGGGTACTTTTCTCGCAGGTGCTGTTTTCTTTGCAGGAAGAAATCCCTGTACCCACGTTGAGTTTCAGCGCGCAATTCCGGAACGCGGCCAGCGAGGGCTTTTCGGAAGCTTTCAGCGACGTTTCGGCGATCGTGTTGTTCGCCATCGGGCGGGGTCCGGCAATCCTGCTTTGGGTCGTGCTTCTATATTTTCCCTCTCGCTGGCTCTGGCGGAAGTGGCACAGCACCTCGGCAAGGAATGTCAGTTTGGAACCTGGAGTCTAAGGCGATTTTGGAGTCGAACAACTGCTCGAATTCCCAAACTCTGTAGGAACCACAGATTTGTCTGTGAGAATTTGTAGATTTTGGGGAGCAAGCAGCGTGATAGATCCTTAGAATCATGCATAACCCTATTGCGATCAATACGTTAAACAACCTGTGGAGTTCTCTCCGTCGGTGGCAAGAGGCTTGCAATTATCAACGCTAATTCATGAGATTGGCTTCCCGGGGTGGCCGGACCTCAACCTCGACTGAGAGTTCGGTTATTGGGGGGTCGAATCAATAGAAGGGGGCTTGCACCGGCCCCCTTTTTTATTTCTGCACGCGATTCCCAACTATTACCAACGTAATTTCGGCTGGGTTAGCAACTCAAGTGGGGCCTGCCTTCTGAGGCGGGCCGCTCCGTCGGAGTTGAGCGGAATTAGTGTGTGGTGGCCACCTGAAGGTGGCTGCTACAGGGCCCAAAAAAAGTGAGCGGCCGGTGGGGGTGCCGGCCGCTCTGGCGTGGGGGATGGAGGGTACTTAGCTGGAAGCTCGGTCAGATCACTCTGGCGGAACAGGTCGTTCGACTGGGCTCGCCACCAGTTGAACAACGCACAGGAGCAAGATCGCTATGATCAATCCGCCCGCCGGTAGTCCAACCAAACTCCCAACCACACTGCGATTCTGAAGAATTCAGGCAGATGCGTCTGTAGACCCGAGGGTTCAATTCGTGCAGTACTTCACCGTGGGACTTTTGGTACTTCTGGTTCGGTACCTCATATGAGGGTACACGCCTACCTCTTCCTCTCCTGACCCCTGCTGCATCGGGGTTGTGTGACGCGGGTGGTCGACGCTCGAAGGGGCGGTACGGTATCCTGTTCGGGCTATGCATGATCTGAGCTATTTTCGGGAGCATTTGGATGTATTCGCCGACATGGCGAAGCGGCGCAATATGACGCTGGACCTCGACGGGTTTCGGGCGCTCGACAAAGAACGCCGCGAACTAATCACCGCGAACGAACAGCGCAAGTCGCAGCGCAACAAAGCCAGCGACGAAATCGCGCGCCTGAAAAAGGAAAAGCAGAACGCAGACGCGTTGATCGCGCAGATGAAGCAGCTCTCCGAATTGATCAAGCAGACCGACGTGAAGGTGGACGAACTGGACGCCAAGCAGAAGGAACTGCTGCTGACGCTTCCCAATATTCCCCATTCCAGCGTGCCCTATGGCAAGGGGGCGGAAGACAACCAGGAAGTGCGCCGCTGGAGCGCTCCGCCGAAGTTCGATTTCCAGCCGAAACCCCATTGGGAAGTGGGCGAGCGCGCTGGCATTCTCGATCTGGAAGCGGCTGCCCGCATTACCGGAGCGCGTTTTGCAGTCTATAAAGGCTGGGGAGCACGGCTGGAACGCGCGCTGGCCAACTTCTTCCTCGATGTACACACGAAAGAGCACGGATACACGGAAATTTTGCCGCCGTTTCTGGTGAACACAGCTTCGTTGATGAGCGCCGGACAGTTGCCCAAGTTTGCGGCCGACCTATTCAAATTAGAGGGCACGGACTTCTGGCTGACGCCAACTTCCGAAGTCGAGCTGCATAACCTGCATCGCGACGATACCCTGAGCGAAGAGCAACTGCCCATTCGCGTGACCGCCTGGACCGCCTGTTTTCGCTCGGAGGCTGGCGCGGCCGGAAAAGATACGCGCGGCATCCTGCGGCAACACCAGTTCCAGAAGGTGGAACTGTTCAAGTTCACGCATCCCGACAAAAGCTACGAAGAGCACGAAGCGCTGGTCCGGAACGCGGAGACGATTCTGCAGAAGCTGGGCCTGCACTACCGCACCGTACTGCTGTGCACCGGAGACATGGGGTTTGCTTCAGCGAAGACCTACGATTTGGAAGTTTGGCTGCCGTCGAGCAACGAATTTCGCGAGATTTCATCGTGTTCCAATTGCGAAGCGTTCCAGGCGCGGCGCGCAGGCATTCGTTTCAAGCCCAAAGCGGGCGGCAAAAGCGAATTTGTGCACACGTTGAATGGGTCTGGGCTTGCCGTGGGGCGTACCTGGATCGCCGTGGTCGAGAACTACCAGCAGGCTGACGGTTCGATTGTGATACCGGAAGTACTGAGGCCATATATGGGGATCGACCGGATTCCAGGGCCGAAGTAGACCTATACTCATCGCATTCAAAGAGTTGTTCTAATTCATTGAAATAACAGTAGTTAACTGCATGGCAAGCCGCTTCGAAGGTATCTTACGAGCTTCTTTCCACCACGCAACTTCTTGAATCTACACATTTTCGTTTGACGCCCCGTTTTTCCCTGCATACACTCGCCTCAACGCAAATTTTGGCTGATTCGCCAACCGGCCAGGGGCTGCGTACCTAATTCGATGACATTTATTGGCCGTATTCTCCGATTTTTGTTTTGGGTCATTATCGTTTCCTGGAGTATTTCCCTGCTGCGCCGTTTGGTGAGCAGCATGGGTGCCGCCGGGACAAACCGGAATGAGCCGCTCGATGTACCCAGCAATGCCGTCGCTCGCAAGTTGGTGCGGGATCCCGTCTGCGGCATGCATCTGGCGGAGAATCTGGCGCTCGCGGAGTCCAACGGTGGGCAAACTTTTTATTTCTGTTCCGAGGAGTGCCGTAACAAGTTTCTGGGTGAGCCGAAGAAATTCGCGGCGAACGCCTGAGTAGCTGGGAAGCAGATGTAGTTCGGCCCGAAAGTAAAGCAGGTGCATTCAGACTTGAACCAAGGAAAGGACCGAAGCTGATGGCCACGGTCGCAAAACCACCTGTTCCAACCAGACCAACGGGTGCTCCACCGATGGTGCCGCGGATTGCTCCGCGGGAAGAACTGAATCCATTCCGAATCGCGCAAATCCAGTTCGATATCGCGGCGGAAGTGCTGAAGCTGGACCCTGGACTTCGCCAGGTTCTGCGCACGCCGAAGCGCATTCTGGAAGTGTCCTTGCCCACGAAGATGGACAACGGGCAAGTGAAAGTAATGACCGGCTTCCGCGTGCAGCACAACATTTCGCGCGGGCCGGGCAAAGGCGGTATTCGCTACCATCCTGGCGTAACGCTGGATGAGGTGAAGGCGCTGGCGGCGTGGATGACCTGGAAAACGGCGGTAGTCAACGTGCCGTTTGGCGGCGCCAAGGGTGGGATTATCTGCGACCCGAAGCGCATGTCGAAGAGCGAGCTGGAACGGATGACACGCCGGTTTGCCAGCGAGATTCTGCCGGTGATCGGGCCGGACCAGGATATTCCGGCCCCAGATGTCTACACCGATGCGCAGACCATGGCCTGGATCATGGATACGTATTCCATGATGGTGGGGCATACCGTTCCGGGCGTGGTGACCGGGAAGCCGATTTCGATCGGCGGATCGCTGGGTCGCGCAGAAGCAACGGCGCAGGGACTCGTTTATGTGGTCGAGGAAGCTTGCAAGGTGAAAAAGATCTCGCTGCGGGGCGCAACCGTGGCCATTCAGGGATTCGGCAATGCCGGCGCAACCGCAGCGCGGCTTCTGGCCGACAAAAAGGCCAAGATCATTGCGCTCAGCGATACGCGCGGTGGTGTTACGAACTCGCGCGGCATCGACCCTCTCAAGGCGATCCGGTACAAGGAACGCTCGGGCACAGTGGTGGGCATGCCGGGGGCTTCGCGCATTTCCAACGATGACTTACTGACGATGAAGTGCGACATTCTGGTGCCCGCAGCGCTCGAAAACGTCATTACGCTGCAAAATGTCGAAGCGGTGAAGGCGCGCGTCGTGGCCGAAGCCGCGAACGGTCCGACAACTCCCCACGCTGACGAGATTCTGGCGCGGCGCGGCATCACCGTGTTGCCCGATATTTTGGCGAATGCCGGCGGAGTGACGGTGAGCTACTTCGAATGGGTGCAGAATCAGGAAGGGCTTCTGTGGGATTCTGACGAAGTGAACGTGCGGCTGCAAAAAATCATGGTCCGCGCGTTCCACGACATGCTGGAAGCGATGCGCAAGCACCACGTTCCCCCGCGTGCGGCGGCGATGGCGGTTGCCGTCGGCCGCGTGGCCGAAGCCACGCTGGTCCGCGGCCTGTTCCCGTGATTCGACGGGAGATTTCCTCTCTCCCGTCTTCAGATCTTTAACATCCCTTGACGAAGATCGGCCCGTTTCGGAAAGCGGGCCCTACAAACGCTCCCTCCTTATAACCTTGCCGCGTAAAAATTCCTTGCAGAGGAAAATTAACGCGCGTACATTCGCAGATGCCGGGCGTTTTCCCCAGCGAAGCGGCAAAACTTCGCAGCGGACAAAACGTGACCGGCTATTTTCTTCACGGAGCGAGGCAAAGGGCACGCCATCATGAGCCATCTCCACGGACAGGGAATCGCCGCGCCGCCGATTCTGCTGACCATTGCAGGTTTCGATCCGAGTTGCGGCGCAGGTGTGGGAGCGGACCTGAAGACATTTGCGGCGCACGGTTGCTATGGCACGGCCGCGATCACTTCCCTCACGGTACAGAGCACGCAAGGCGTCGAGGCGGTGCATAACACACCGAGTGCGGAATTGCGGGAGCAGTTGGACGTGCTGACGAAGGATTGCGACATCGCGGCGGTAAAAATCGGAATGCTGGGAAACCGCGGCAACGCCGTGGCCGTGGGGGAATTTCTGGACGCGCACAAATTCGCCCACGTGGTACACGATCCCGTGATGAAGTCGTCGAGTGGCACGGAGTTGCTCGATGCGGGCGGGATCAAGTACGTGGCAACGGAACTGCTGAAGCGCTCCAGTGTGATTACGCCAAACGTGGCGGAGGCCGAGGTGTTGACCGGGCTGACGATCAAAGACCTCGCGGACATGGAGGCGGCCGCCAAGAAGATTATCGAAATGGGCGCGCACGCCGTGATTATCAAGGGCGGCCACATGGAAAAGGTCGTCGATGTGCTCTTTGACGGGAAGGACATGCATCATTTAGGTGGCGATCGCGTGAAAGTGGACAACACGCACGGCACAGGGTGCACGTTTGCCTCCGCCATTACGGCGCAACTCGCGGCGGGCCGGGCATTGCTGGAAGCGACGACGCTCGCGAAGGCCTACGTAATGAAGGCCATCGAAAAGGCTTACCCGGTCGGCAAGGGCAGAATCCCGCTGGATCATTTTTATCGCATGAAGATTGAACCGATGGCGCGCGGGACGCACGAACTGCCGACGCACGGTCTGCACCCGGCCGCGGAACCTGCCGCGCACTAAGGGGGAGTTCGAAAGCAACCAACCTCTCACCAGCCGATGAGGGCGAGGAGGGAAATTGCAGAAAATTTTTCGGTGCAAGGAGTGTCAGCGCGGAATGAGAGTCGTGGGTTCGACGGGGCTGGGAAAAGAAATCGAACGCACGGTGCTTTGCCCGTACTGCAAAAAGAAAAACAAAGTGAAATGGCCGCGCGGGGACACCTTTAACGTGCAGCGCGTCGGCACCCGATAAAGAAAAAGCTCAACTCACGCAGAGTTCACCACCCGCCACCTCCTCCGCCTCCCCCTCCTCCTCCGGAGCCTCCACCGCCACCACCGCCGCCAGAGCCCGGCGCCGTCGACGCCGAGGAAATTGCACTACCGAGTGAGTTTCCAAACGAAGAGGCGAAGTTCGTCCCGCTGAAGGAATTCCACGAAGAGCCGGAATAGAAGGAAGGCGTGTACCCGCTAGCGCCGGAATCAGGCGAGCTTCCGGCTTGCGAGAGAACGCCCGAAAACTTCTGCGCCCAGTCCTGCTCGACATCGAGAGCCAGCGCATAGGGCAGGAACCTTTCGAAGACCTGCGGCGTCTGCTGCGGAGGCATGACGCGATTCAGGCGATCGCCATCCACGGCGCCAAGAAACATCTTGAACCCTTCCACCTGATCCATCAGACGGCGCCCAGCAAAAGTCGGAGCCTTCATCAGATGGACGAAGACGCCATGCAAGATGCCGGTGACAATCAGGAATATGCCGAACGAGAGAGACGTAAACTTGGCCAGAGCAAAGAGCCCGAAAACCTCGCCGAAAAGAAAGGGGATGGCAAACAGAGTGAGGAACACCGCCTTGCCAAAGCCGATGACGGACGCGCTGCCATGGCGCAGGACGTCTCGCCAGGCCGCGACAATATTGAGTAGCATCGCAGAAACCGCGATCGTCCATATCGTCAGCCAAAAGCAGATGAAGATGCCACCGAAGGTTTGCGGTCCGCCCAAACTGAGAAAGTAAGCTCCGGCCACGAACACAGACAGGAAAATGGCGGGGATCAGGTAGCGGGAGTTGGTGACGAAGTAGATCTTTTGTTCCGCGGTTTTGAGCCACCGTTTCATGGCGACCATGGCCGCGTGAATGAAGGTGTGATTTGCCTGTTCCAAGACGATTTGCGACTGGAGCAAGAAAAGCGATGAGGCAATTTGCTTTTCATCCGGGGTTAGAACTCGATCGTCCGCATCGGTTCGGGTCAGCGTGTACCTACCGGCCTGCTCGGAGATTTTGATGTAACCGCGGACACCCATGTCGAGAATGGCGGCAGTAAATGTCTTATTGTCGTAGCCCATGTGCATCAGGTAGCGCATTGCGGCAGGGGAAAGATTCGAGGGGGGTTCGTAAAGAGCCATGATCACACCCGGGGCCGGGTCCCGGCCTACGGCAGACCACGCAATCAGGTAATAGAGAAGCGTAACGAGAAAGCCGGAAGCCAGCAAAAGGGCGTCGCGATTGTCGCGGAAGAAATACTCGAGTTTTTGCGAGGTGGTGGGCTCGGCGAAATAGCCCTTGGGCCACATGAGGAGAGCACTTAGCCCCTCATGCGGGGGGAGAGAACGGCTGGCGGTGAACTGATAAATGCCGTCTTCAGCGGCCTCAGTGAGTTTTGCTTCCCGCGAACCCTGCGGCCCGGTGAAACCCGAGAGCGTTACCTTGTCGGCAGGAATACTCGCCGGCAAATGCACGGTGGCGCTGGCGTGGTCGATGACGAAGTCCCAGCCGTTGCCGGTGACGTTCCAGAAAAGCTCATCATGGCCTTTGAAAAAGCCGAGCTGACGGTTGGTGGCGTAGCTGATGGTGTAAACGTGTTTCCCATTGGGAACCAATGCGTTCGGATTCCCCAGATAAATGCGTTTGCCGTTGAACTGGTCTTGCACGCGAAAGGTTACCGGCTGCGAATCAAGCGTAGCGGAGAGCATTTGGAAGCCGACGACGTAGCGTTCGTTGAAAGGATCCTTGTAGGTTGTGGGGAAATCCCGGTAGATGCCGTGGCGGATGCGTTGTCCGGCGCAATAGACGGTAATGGTTTCGGTGACGATAAGAGAGGAGTCATCCTGCAGCGTGACGTCGCTGTGAAAGTCGAGGATGTGTTCGAATTGTGAAGCGCCGGGAGCAATGGGCAGCCACAAGGAAGCGAGGACCAGAAAAGCGATACGAATCTGGGTGGTGAGGCGCATGAGACCGTGCTTCTAGTGTAGCGGCAGGAAAGCCGAAAAGCAGGAAGAGTGCGAAAACTGCAATTGTTGATAGGTGACGCTGGCCGGATGAGGTTTAACTAGCAACGGTAGGCGAATTTGCCGGCGACGATCGTGGCGATTGGCCCGCCTTTGAAGGTGCGCCCGTCGAAGGGCGAGTTGCGGGATTTGCTGGCGGTTTCCTTTACGTTGTAGGTCCAGGGGCGATCAAGCGAAAAAATCGTTAGGTCGGCAGGCTCGCCGGGTGCGAGTTTGCGTTCTTTGCCCAGAACACGTGCCGGGCCGGTGGAAAAGAGTTCGACCATGCGCATCAATGGAATGCGTTTGGTGTGGACCAATTGCTCCAGCGCAAGGCCGATGGCCGTTTCGAAGCCGAGGATGCCGAAGGGAGCTTTGTCGAATTCGACGTCCTTGATGGCGGGCTCGTGTGGTGCGTGGTCGGTGGCGATGGCGTCCACCGTGCCGTCGGCGAGTCCTGCGAGGAGAGCTTCGCGGTCTTCGCGTGAGGCAAGCGGCGGATTCATCTTGAAGCGCGAGTCGTAGGTCACGTCTTCATCAATCAAGGTGAAGTGATGCGGCGTCACTTCGCAGGTGACACACAGGCCATTCTTTTTGGCCAAGCGAACCTGCTCGAGCGAGGCTTTCGCGGAGAGATGCGCGATATGCAGGCGCGCGCCGGTGAGTTCGACGAGTTGAACGTCGCGAGCGACGCAGACCGATTCCGCCGCCGCGGGCATGCCAGGAAGGCCCAAACGTGTGGAAGCGATGCCCTCGCGCATGACGGCGCCGGCCGCCAACGAAACATCCTCAGCATGTTCGATAACAGGAAGGTCGAGAGTGCGGCAATATTCCATGATTTGCCGCGCGAGTTTTGCCGTGGCGATGGGCTTGCCATCGTCAGAAACGGCAACGATGCCCGCTTCGCGCATGGCGCCAATGTCGGAGATGGCTTCGCCCTTGCTTCCGACGCTGGCGGCTCCAATCGGCCAGACGCGCACGTGGCCGTGAGCCTTGGCGCGGTCCACGATGAAGGTTGTAATCGAAGCGTTGTCGTTGACCGGCTTCGTATTCGGCATGCAGCAGACGGCGGTGAATCCGCCCCGCGCGGCCGCGCGCGTCCCGGTTGCGATGGTTTCCGAGTTTTCCTGGCCCGGCTCGCGGAGATGGACATGCATGTCAATGAAGCCGGGTGCGACGATCAAGCCGAAGGCATCAAAGATCTCCGCCCCATTTGCGCGCGCGATTTCTCCGGGAGCGGCGATTTCCGCGATGGTTTCGCCATCGAGAAGGATGTCGCGGACGGCGTCGGTTTTCGATGCGGGATCGAGGACGCGACCGTTCTTAATCAGAAGCATGCGCGGATTCCTTGGGTTTTGATTCTGTTTTTCCTTCCAGAGCGGGGTGCGTGCCTTCCGTCGCGTCCACCATCAGGAGATATAGGATCGCCATGCGGGTGGCCACGCCGTTGGTGACCTGTTCGAGAACGGCGGATTGCGGGCCATCGGCGACTTCCGGCGTGATTTCGATGCCGCGATTGATGGGACCCGGGTGGAGGATCAATGCGCCGGGCTTGGCGAGCTTCATCCGCTCCGCGTTGAGTTGATAGAGAAGAATGTAATCGTTTTGAGAAAGGGAGGGTTCGTGCATGCGTTCGGTCTGCACGCGAAGGACGATGATGACGTCGGCGTCCTCCACCGCTTCTTCCACGCGATAGACGCACCGGATCGGCGTGCCGGGCGGGCCGATTTTTTCCAGTTCGCGCGGAACCCACATCGCCGGGCCGCAGAGCGTGAAGCGGCAGCCGAATTTTCCGAGCAAATGAATGTTGGAACGTGCAACGCGGGAATGCGCGATGTCGCCAAGAATCGTGACATTCAGGTTGTTCAGATGGCCAAGGCGATCGCGAATCGTCAGTGCATCGAGCAAGCCCTGCGAGGGATGTTCGTGTGTGCCGTCGCCCGCGTTGACCACAGGAATTTCCAGATGGCGCGCTACGAAATCCGCGGCGCCCGAGGAAGCGTGGCGCATCACGAAACAGTCCGGGCGCATGGCGTTGAGATTATTGGCGGTATCGAGAAGCGTCTCGCCCTTTTTCAAGCTCGAAGCTTCCGCCTGGAGGTTCATGGTGTCCGCGCCGAGGCGCGAGGCTGCGGTGGCGAAGCTGAGGCGAGTGCGCGTGGAATTTTCAAAAAAGGCGAGCACGACCGTCTTGCCGCGAAGTGTCGCGAGCTTTTTCAGGGGATGGCGCTGAATCTCCTGGAAGGGCTTGGCCTGATCGAGAATAAAGGTGAGTTCGTCCGCAGAGAGCGGTTCGAGAGCCAGGAGGTCGCGAAAGCGATAGGTCAAATTTGCGCTCGATTGCACGCGAGGTGAAGCGCGCCTCGTCTGGGATTTCATTTTACGCGATGCGGCGGGGGACGCAAATAGTAGATATCTACGATCGAAACTCCGGTAATCGGAGCCGGCTAATCCACGCGATCGACGAGCACCACGCGTTCTTCGCGGTCGATTTCAGTCAAACGCACTTCGATGATCTCGGTGTCGCTGGTCTGCACGGTGCGGCCGACGTATTGCGCCTCGATGGGCATCTCGCGATGGCCACGATCAATCAACACGCAAAGCGAGACACGCTTGGGGCGGCCGAGGTCGAAGAGGCCGTTCATGGCGGCGCGAATTGTGCGGCCGGTGTAAAGAACGTCGTCTACCAGCACGAGGTCCATGCTGTCTACGCCAAAGGAAATATCGGAGGATTGCAGGACGGCCTGCGGTGCCACTTTCGAAAGATCGTCTCGGTAAAGGGTGATATCGAGCGTGCCCACCGGGACTTCTACGCCATCAATGCCGCGCATGGCGCGGGCGATGCGCTGGGCCAGAGGAACCCCGCGGCGGCGGATGCCGATGAGCGCGAGGCTCCTGGTGCCCCCGCTTTTTTCCACGATCTGATGGGCCAGGCGTTGCAGCGTGCGGTCGATTTCGGCCGCGGACATCAATTGTGATTTTTCGACGATTCGCATGTTCGCGTAATGCTAGCACAACTGTGGAAGAGAAAAAGTGCCCACGTGAATCTGAAATGGGATTCACGCGAGCCGACCGGACGGCGTGCTAGACTTTTGCCGGATTTTCGAGGGAGACCGTGATGCAGCTGAAGATTTGTTTGCGGGTGTATTTGCGCAGTGCGCTGGCGCTGCTGGCAGCGAGTGTTTTCGTGTTTGCAGGCATAGGCAATGCCCAGGCGCCGGCGGCCAGACCGGTGTCGAAGAAGGCAGAAAAACCAACGCGGCCTAAACTGGTTGTGCTGATCGTGGTGGACCAGATGCGCGGAGATTACGTGGACAAGTTTCGCGGACAATGGAATGGCGGTTTGAAACGGCTGCTAACCGAAGGAGCCTGGTTCCGGGCGGCGGCCTATCCCTACGCAGCGACGGAGACTTGTCCGGGGCACTCGACGATCTCGACGGGTGCGTTCCCGGCGAGCCACGGAATGGTGGGAAATACCTGGTGGGACCGTGAGCAGCAGAAAACGGTGACTTGCACAGCGGATCCGAATGTCAAGAATACGGCCTACGGCGGCGGCACAACCAAAGGGGGCGATTCGGCCTGGAGAATGCAGGTTCCCTCGTTTGCGGAGGAACTGAAATTCCAAACGGGGGGAGCGACCCGCGTGGTGACCATCTCCGGCAAGGCGCGTTCCGCGATCACCATGGCCGGGCATAAAGGAGACGCGGTTACCTGGATGGATACCCCGGGGACGCTGGTGACTTCTTCACCGTATGGGACCATGCCGTTCATCGAGGAATTCGTGAAGAAGCATTCGGCGGCGGAAGACTACGGAAAAACGTGGTCGCTTTCGCTGCCGGAGTCCGCCTACCTCTATGGCGAGCCAGCCGAAGGCGCGCGGATACCCGAGGGCTGGACAGGGACCTTTCCGCATCCCCTGCGTGGGAAAGAAGGCAGCACGACGCCGGATGAGGCCTTTTACGAGCAATGGGCACTCAGCCCGCTTGAGGATACTTACCTGACGCACCTAGCCGAAGCTGCAGTGGGCGCATTGGGGCTTGGTAAAAGCGGCGGAACCGACTTTCTGGGCGTGAGTTACTCGTCAGTCGATTATGTGGGTCATTCCTTCGGGCCCCGCAGCTGGGAAATTCAAGACATCCTGGTGCGGCTGGACAAGGACCTGGGAGAACTGTTCACGCAACTCGATAAGAAAGTCGGTTCGGGAAATTACGTGATTGCGCTTAGTGCGGATCACGGTGTTGCTCCAATCCCCGTGGATATGCAGACGACGGGTGTGAACGCGGGAGTACTCAGCCTGCCCGAATTGCAGGGGAGGATTGAAAAAGCACTGGAGACTTTCAATTACACGAGGCCGATGGTAGCGCGCATGAGCGGCAACGAAGTCTATTTCTCAGAGGGGATCTATAGCCGTTTGAAAACCGATCCCGCGGCCATGAAGGCCGTGCTCGACACGATCAGCAGCACGCCGGGAGTCGCGGCCGTTTACCGCGCGGAAGATTTGAGCAATGGGACCACACCGATCTCGCAGACGCGCCGCGCTGCAGTCTTGAGCTACTTTCCTGGACGTAGTGGGGACCTCTTCGTAGTGCAGAAGCCTTATTGGCTGATGGACAGCTCGCCTGATGGTAAGAAGGCACAGAGCGGCACGGGACACGGCACTCCTTATAACTATGACCAGCATGTACCGGTGTTCCTGATGGGCTACGGGATTCAGCCGGGAGAATACTTTGAACCTGTGACGCCTGCGGATATTGCGCCGACGTTTGCGGCGCTGACCGGCGTGACGCTCGCCGCTCGAGATGGAAGGGTGCTTTCCGAGGCGCTGAAAAGGGCCGAGAAGAAGTAAGGCGACTCCGTAGCAGTGATTTAGATATCCACAAACCTTCCACTACGCCGGTCACTGGTCACGGAACTGGCGTCTGGCCTTCGTGGTATCCTCCCGAACAGTGAATCCTACGGATCGCGTTGACCTCAGTGTACGGGTTGGCGCCCTGCGCCTCTCCAATCCCGTCATTGCCGCCAGCGGAACCTTTGGGTACGGCTTGGAATTTGCTCACCTGCTGGACTTGAACCGCCTGGGTGGGTTCGTGACCAAGGGGCTTTCTTTGGAGCCCATGGAAGGCGCCCCGTCCCCTCGGCTTTGCGAGACGCCCGCGGGCATGTTGAACGCCGTAGGCCTGCAGAATGTCGGAGTGGAAGCGTTCGTTCGGGACAAACTTCCACTGTTGCGGAAATACAACACCCACGTGATCGTAAATGTCTTTGGCTACTGTTTGGAGGAATACGCCGAGGTCATTCAGAAGCTCGAGGACACCGAGGGCATATCGGCCTACGAGCTAAATATTTCCTGCCCCAACGTAAAAAAGGGTGGGATGCAGTTTGGAAGCGACCCTGGCTTGGTGGAAGATGTCGTTTTGGGAGCGAGAAAGGCGGCCAAGAAGCGGCCGCTGTGGGTGAAGCTGATGCCGTTAGTGACGGATATTGGACTGATCGGTTGCGCGGCCGAAGCCGGCGGGGCGGATGCTTTAACCGTCGCCAACACGTATCCCGCTATGGCGATTGATTTTAGGACACACAGGTCCCGGCTGGGAAATCTGACTGGCGGACTCTCGGGGCCAGCCATAAAACCGATTACCTTACGACTCGTTTGGGAGGTCTGCAGGGCGGTAAAAATCCCGGTCGTGGGCTTGGGAGGCGTCGAAACGGCCGAAGATGTGCTGGATTACATGAGCGTCGGCGCAGCGGCAGTACAGGTCGGGACGGCCAGTTTTTCTGACCCGAAGGCCAGTGAGGCGATCGCGGGGAGACTGCCAGCGCTTCTTTTTGATGCTAAAGTCTTTGCTTTAAGTGAGTTAATTGGGAGATTCACAGCAGAAAACAGTTGACATAATGCGGTTTTTAAGATACACTTTTTTTGCTTTTGTAGTAAAAAGAACACACTATGAAACGACCACTCTTTGTAGCATGGGCCGCGATTCGCTGGGTGCCTCTGATGTTCCTCATTGCCCCGGCGATGGAAGCACCCCTTGTGGCTTTGAAGAGCGAGCCGGTAAAGCCAATCAAGGTGTGGACTGGAAACGCCAGCTGGTATGGGCCGGAGTTCAACGGCCGGAAGACCGCCAACGGTGAGCGCTTCAATGCCGAATCCCTGACCGCCGCGCACCCGAACCTCCCCTTTGGTTCGTGGGTCCGGATCGTGAACACCCGCAACGGGAAATTTGAAGTTGTGCGCATTAATGACCGGGGTCCCTATCAAGAAGGGCGCGAAATTGATGTATCCTATCGCGTAGCCCGGAAGATTGGTTTGATCAACTCCGGGGTCAGCCAGGTGCGGCTGGAACTGATGCAGCTGCCGCCGAAACGGACCCGGGGCGACGCCAGCCAAAACTAGGAACTTTCGGGCGCGTCCCCGACCTTGACCTTTGACGCCCATCCACGCAGCAGCCTGATCGTCGCGCTCGATTTCGATTCCCTTTCCACTGCGCTGAAATTTGCCGAGAAGATTGCCGACCTTGTGGGCATGTTCAAGGTCGGCAGCCAGCTCTTTACGACCGCGGGCCCGGAAGCGGTGCGGCAGATCGCCAAGCTCAACGCCGACATTTTTCTCGACCTGAAATACCACGACATTCCGAACACTGTGGCCGGAGCCGTTCTGGCTGCGGCGGCTCTGCCGAATGTGCAGCTTGTCAATGTTCACGCGCTCGGGGGAACTGCGATGATGCAGGCGGCAGCGCAGGCCGTGAGCGCGGGAGTGCCCATGGGAGCGGACCGCACGAGGCTGCTGGCGGTCACTTTGCTGACCAGCATGGATTCCAAGACCGTGCGCGAAGTCGGCATTGGCGGGCCGCCAAAATCGCGCGTGGTGAAGCTGGCGAAGCTCTCGCAAAAGGCGGGCGTCGATGGCGTCGTGGCTTCGGTACAGGAAGCCAAGGGAATTCGCAAAGCGTGCGGGCGGGAATTTCTGATTGTCGCTCCGGGCGTCCGGCCGAAGACCGCGGATCTCAAGGAAGACGATCAGGCGCGCACAGCCACGCCGCGCGAGGCGATTAAAGCCGGAGCGGACTTCATCGTAGTCGGGCGGCCCATTCTGGTGGCGGTCGATCCACGCGCTGCGGCCCAGGAAATTGTGGACGAAATCGCCGCGGCCAAGTAAATCCAGCTCCTTAAATCAATTGCAAAGCCAATTTGACCGCTTCTCGGAATCTCCCGTAACATCGAGCTTTCGCCTTCCTTTGACGTAAATGGCCACTACACACAAAAGCATAATTGTCGGCACGGCCGGGCACATCGATCACGGCAAATCCACGTTAATCGAGGCGCTGACGGGCACGCATCCGGACCGCCTCGAGGAAGAAAAGCGCCGCGGCATCACGATTGACCTGGGCTTCGCCTTCCTGGAAGAGGACGGCGTGCGCTTCGGGTTCGTGGATGTGCCGGGGCATGAGCGCTTCGTGAAAAACATGCTTGCCGGCGCTTCGGGCATCGACCTGGTGCTGCTGGTGATTGCCGCGGACGAAGCCATCAAACCACAGACCCGCGAGCACTTTGATATTTGCCGCCTGCTGGGAGTGCGGCGCGGCGTCATTGCTTTAACGAAATGCGACATCGCGGATCGCGACACACGGGAACTGGCGCGCCTAGAAATCGAGGAATTCGTTAAAGGAACCTTTCTGGCCGGAGCGCCGATCGTCGAGATCAGCGCGAAAACACTGCAGGGCCTTGGCGAATTGAAAGCCGCGCTGCACGCCGCCGCAAATGAAGTGACAGCGAAGGACACGACGCGCTACTTCCGGCTCCCGATCGACCGGTCATTCGCAGTGAAAGGGTTTGGCACGGTCGTCACCGGCACGCTTTTCTCCGGCCAGATCAGCGTCGGCGACGAGGTGGAACTCCTACCGGAAGGAAAACTTCTGCGCGTGCGCGGCCTGCAGACCGGCGGGAAAAGCGTGGAACGCGCCGAAGCCGGGCAGCGCACCGCGGTAAATCTCGCGGGAGTGGAACACAGCGCAATTCAACGGGGAATGGTGCTTTCGGCCAGGGGCCGTTTGCGTTCCACGAAGCGTCTGGACGTCCGTTTGGAGCTTTTACCAGGCGCACCGTTATTGAAGAATCGCGCGCGGGTGCATTTTCATGCCGGGGCACACGAAACCATTGCAGAAGTCCATCTGCTGGGGCTGCGTGAACTCACGCCCGGACAAAGTGCGCTCGCCCAACTTCGCCTGCAGGATGACGCCGTGCTGGTGCGGGGGGACCGCTTCATCGCTCGCCAGTTTTCACCGGTCGTAACTATCGGAGGCGGAGCAGTGCTCGATCCATTGACGCGTCGATTTTCGACGAAAGATGCCGCCCGGGCACAATTCCTGGAAAAACTGGAAAGCGGCTCGCGCGAGGAAATCCTTCGGGCCATGGCTGAGCGAAATATTCTGGGGATTACGGCGGAAGAGATCATCGTGCGCACAGGATGGGTGATGCCGGAGCTACAAGCGGCCGCAAAGGCGCTCGCCGAGCAGCAAAGTGCCAGCTTAGTTTCGAACGAGCCGCTGATTCTGCTGAGCGCAGCGCGGTTCTCGGAAATTGTGAAGCGACTCCTGGCGAAAGTGGAACGCTTTCACAAAGAAAACCCCCTGCTTCCTGGCATCACACGGGAGGAGCTGAGAGCGAGCCTTGGCCGGCGTGTTCGGCCGGAAGCGTTCTCTATCGCTTTGCAGGCCCTTTGCGACCAGAAAAAGCTGACGGTGCAGGGGGAATTTGTCAAAAAAGCCGGAGCGGAGATCACGCTGGCGCCCGAGGAGATTCGCGCCCGGGATCAGATCGTTCAAGCATTTGCGAAAGCGGGGCTTGCAGTACCTTCGGTGAACGAAGTGCTGGCCCAGTTGAAGATCGAAAAAACGCGATCGGAAAAGCTGCTGCAGATTCTCTTGCGGGAAAAAGTGCTCATCCGCGTTTCGGCAGACTTGATCTTTCACCAGCAAGCATTGGAGGGGCTGAGCCAACTGCTGGCGCAGTATAAGAAAACAAAAGGCGAAAGGATTGGCGTGCCTGCGTTCAAGGAGTTAACCGGGATCACGCGAAAATACGCCATTCCGCTGCTCGAGCACCTGGACCGGCAGAGGTTGACGCGCCGGGCCGGGGATGAGCGTGTTATTCTTTAAGGGTTGTTCCATCAAGGTCCCGGCCGGGAGAGCCCTCGAATCGACAAGAACGCAAAACAGCCGGGACGCCAAGTGTAGGCGGAGGTAGTTCATGGGTGAGTTTAGTATTTTTCACTGGCTTATTGTTTTAGCCGTGGTGCTGATTTTCTTCGGCGGCCGGCGCATCCCGGAAGTGATGAAGGGATTGGGCGAAGGCATCCGCAGCTTTAAGGACGGCATGGCCGGTGGAGCGGCTTCCGCACCCGCACCCGCCGCAACAGTTTCCGCTCCCACGGGAATTGCCGCAAAGCCTGGAAATGGCCAGGTTGCGTTGAGTTGGGGCGCCAGCGCGGGAGCGAGCAGCTACAACGTGAAGCGCTCTGGGACCAGCGGCGGCCCATACGCACTTATCGTCTCCACGGGCTCGACGAGCTACACGGATGAGGGTTTAGCCAGCGGCACTTATTACTACGTGGTATCCAGCGTCGGCACGAATGGCGAAAGCATGAACTCGGTGGAAGTGACTGGAACTCCTTCCTGATAAGTCACTCCTTCCCGAAATCCCTGACAGTCCCAAGAAACCAAGCCGAAGTGGCGGTTTGCGTATGCCTCTGTGCATGCCCAAATAGTGACGGAACTTTTCTTCCCATCCAATAACGACTGGCCTCTCGACCAGTAGAGGATGCGCAACTTTTTCTCCAGACTTGGGTATAACCGTGTACCCAGGCTTCAGTCGAGGACAAAACAAGGAGATGAAAGTCATGAGCGTTAATTTCTCGAAGTGGACGATTTTGCCCGCAGCGGTGCTCTTGCTGGGCACGGTGGCGATGGCGCAGGATACCAGCACGTCGAGCGCCCCGAGCACGACCAGCACTCCCGCGCAGCAGCCGACTGTCGGCCAACGCAAAGAAAATCAGCAGGACCGCATCGCCAACGGCGTGAAGAGCGGCCAGTTGACTGCCGGTGAAACCGCCCACCTTGAATCCAAGGAAGCGGCCATTAATGGCGAAACGCGCGCGGATCGTGCAGCCAACGGCGGCAAGCTGACTTCGGCGGAGAAACAGCAGATCAACAAGCAGCAGAACCAGGTTTCGAAGCAGATCTATAACGATAAGCACAACGCCAACGCCGCGCATTACGGAAACAACGAAGTCGGCCAACGCCGCGAAAACCAGCAGGATCGCATCGCGCAGGGCATCAAGAGCGGCCAACTGACCGCGGGCGAAACCGCGAAGCTCGAAAACCAGCAGCGCGGCATCAACCAGCAGGTGAAGGCCGATCGCCAGGCGAACGGCGGCAAGCTGACGCAGGGCGAAAAGCAGCAAATCAACAAGGAACAGAACGCCTCTTCGAAGAACATCTATAACAAGAAGCACAACGCGAACACGCAGCACCCGAAGAAGTAAGCGCGGTTCCACTCGGATCGAAGAGAGCGCTCCGGCTGCGGGCCGGGGCGCTTTTTTTTTGGCGAGTAACGAAAATGGCGGTTAAGAGTTTCCAGTCCAGCCCAGGGCTTGAAGCTCTGTCAGCAGGCGCGAAAGCGGCAGGCCGACAACGTTGAAGTAGCAGCCTTCGATTCGCGGAATAAAGCGGCCGGCCAGGCCCTGAATGGCGTAGCCTCCGGCCTTGTCGAGGGATTCGCCGCTAGCCAGATAGGAATTGAGTTCGTCCTCCGAGATAGGACGGAATTGAACCAGGGTCGATTCGGTGAACTGGCGGCACTGGTGGCCGGGAAGGCGAATGAGGGCGACGCCAGTGAGGACGGAGTGCGTGCGGCCGGAAAGCAGCTCGAGCATGGCGCGCGCTTCTTCGAGGGATTCCGGCTTATTCAGGATTTTGCCTTCACAGACGACCGTCGTATCTGCGCCAATCACAATCGCGGGGCCCACGGCGCGGGCAACCACAAGTTCCGCCTTTGCATTGGCGAGGCGCAGGACCAGGTCTTCTGGCGCTTCCTTCGGTAGCGGCGTTTCGTCCACTGCAGAAGAAAGAACGGAAAACGACAGTCCGGCGTTTGTCAGGATTTCCGCGCGTCGCGGCGAGGAAGAAGCCAGAATGAGTTTCATCGGTGGCACGCGGCAAGAATACTATAGGGCAGGACAGAGCAAAGCTGTGCCTTGGACCAGAATGCAGACAGTCTCAAGGAACAGTTGACCAGGCTGCAGCCAAGTCGACCGTTCGCTAGATAACCACAGATTCGTGATACTCGCCGTAGACGTGGCGGAGAGTGTCGGAGATTTCGCCGACCGTGGCGTTGGCTTCGACGGCGGCGAGAATGGCAGGGAGTAAATTCTCGGTGCTGCGCGCGCAGCGTTCGAGCTCAGCGAGTGCGGCCGCGGTTCTGCGAGCATCACGTCTGGCGCGCAAGGCATGTAGGCGCTGCACCTGATTGCGCTCGATCTCGGCATCAATGTGCAGGGTGGGAATAGTGCGCTCTTCACTGGTGACAAAGTCATTCACGCCAACGACAATCTGATCTTTCGTTTCGACGGATCGCTGGAAGTCGTAGGCTGCGCGCTGAATTTCCGACTGCACAAATCCTGCCTCAATCGCCTTGATCATGCCGCCCATGGCGTCAATTTTTGCTAGATAAACCTGGGCGTGTTCTTCGATCTGATTCGTGAGGGTTTCGATGGCGTAAGAGCCGGCCACGGGATCGATCGTGTTGGTGACGCCGGTTTCGTGAGCGACGATCTGCTGCGTGCGCAACGCGATCAGCGCGGCTTCCTCCGTGGGAAGCGCGAGCGCTTCGTCCATGGAGTTGGTGTGCAACGATTGGCAGCCGCCGAGCACCGCGGCGAGCGCCTGAATGGCTACGCGCACAATGTTGTTTTCAGGTTGTTGCGCGGTGAGAGAAGAGCCGGCGGTTTGCGCGTGGAAACGCAGTAGGAGAGAACGCGAATCCTGCGCCTGGAAGCGATCACGCATGATTCTGGCCCACAGGCGGCGCGCGGCCCGGTATTTCGCAATTTCTTCTAGAAGATCATTATGGGCATTGAAGAAGAACGAAAGTTGCGGTGCAAACTCGTCGATCGGCAGTCCGGCACGAAGAGCTGCTTGGACGTAAGAGATGCCATCGGCCAGGGTGAAGGCCACCTCCTGCACCGCGGTCGAGCCGGCTTCCCGGATGTGATATCCGGAGATGGAGATCGTGTTCCACTTGGGCAGCAAGTCGCGGCACCAGGCGAAAATGTCCGTGACGATGCGCATGGCGTGCTGCACGGGATAAATGTAGGTCCCACGCGCGATGTATTCCTTGAGAATGTCGTTTTGGATCGTGCCAGAGATTTTCTTCAGGTCGGCGCCTTGCTTTTTTGCAACCGCGACGTACAGGCACAGCAAGATCGCCGCCGTCGCGTTGATGGTCATCGAAGTCGAAACTCTTTCGAGCGGAATCTCGTCGAAAAGCACTCCCATGTCTTCGAGCGAATCAATCGCCACGCCGACTTTCCCGACTTCGCCGAGCGCGAGCGGATGGTCGGAGTCCATGCCGATTTGCGTGGGCAGATCGAAGGCCACCGACAGGCCCATCTGACCCTTGCCGAGCAGGTAGCGATAGCGTTTGTTGGATTCCGCGGCGGAGCCGAAGCCCGCGTACTGACGCATGGTCCAGAAGCGGCCGCGGTACATCGTGGGGTAAATTCCGCGCGTGTAGGGAAACTCGCCCGGGTAGCCCAGCGAGTCTTCCGGATCCCAGTTGGGTAAGGATTCCCGCGTGTAGAGGCGATCGACAGGCAAGCCCGAAAGTGTGGCGAATTGCGCTCTGCGTTCAGACTTTGTGCCCGATTTGTTTTTGGTATCCGCCATGAGCTGCGCTTTTGGAAGGCTTAGCAGGCTGAGGCCTGCCGCTACTGAGACTATAACTGGCGTGCACGCCGAAAGGAACTCACGGCGAAGAAAGCAAAGAGCACGGCCACGGCGACCGAGACCCCTACCAGCCAGTGCGCCACGTCGCGTGTCCACGCGCGGAACGCCGAATTCAGCCAGCCGAACGCCAATAGTGCAAACATCGCGCCCATAACCTCGTGAAACACTTGCCGGATGGTGCGCCACAAGCGGCGGAATCCGCGCAGTTCGTTTTTCGGAGGCATGGTTTGCGCCGGCGCTGGCATCAAGAAATCTTAACCTAATCCTCCAGATGGGTGCGTTTCGTACCCGGCCAAAGGGGCAGGTAAGGGCCATGAACAGATTGAGGACAACTCCGCGAAGGCCGCTTGTATCGAATTTCGCTAAGGCCTAGAATCAAGTCTGAAGTACTGGGGAGCCAGCCTTGCAACTCGACGATCACCTGAAAAACCTGCTGCGTGAACTGGGTCATGCAATCAACGACACGGTTTCGGAGTCCGAGCGCATCACCGGAGCGATCGCCGGTGTCCGCGCGCATGGTTACGACATCGTGCTGAAGCTGGATGCCACCATCGGCCTGGCCAAGCGTGACGGCCAGACCGAAGAAGGTCCGCGGATTTCCACGCAGGACCGGCGTTTCCTGGAATCCCTGCGCATTCAGGTGGACCAGGAATCGATGGACCAGGAACCGGAAAAGAAGGCAGCGCCGCGGCTGACGATGACCCCCCAGGACGTGCGATTCCTGAAGTCGCTGCGCATTGCCACAGACGACATCGAATGAAGAGATTTCTTCAGTTCGCAGGCCTCGGCATCGTGTTTTTCGGCACGATGGGAGTTTCCCGCGCCTCTGCGCAGGATCCGATCCTGACGCCGATCATCGTGAGCGAAGCCGCACCAATCGTGGTCAACGCGGTGAAGCCGAAGCCCAAGGCGAATGGTCTGGCCAAGTTTGAAGGTTACGTGATGCACGCCAATCGTGCGCAAATCACGGTGAAGGCCATGGGCAATGATATGTCCGTTCAGACGTTCACCTTGAGCGCCGCTGCCGCCGATAAGATGCAGCAGATCGTGGACAAGGGCGGCTATCAGTACGGCGACAAAATCAAGCTGGAATATGACCCTCAATCCCTGGTGGTTGTGAAGTTCAAGGGGAAGCCTTCAAAATCCCTCTGACCCGGAGGGTGACATGTTGCGCCTGCCTGCCGTTGCCGGCCAGTTTTATCCCGCAAATCCGCGAGAACTAACGCACCTGATCCAGAAATTCGCCGCGAGCGAACCCGGAACGAAGAAGCTCCGTGTGCGAGCCTGCATGGTCCCGCACGCCGGATACATCTATTCCGGAGGAGTCGCCGGCGCGGTATTTTCCCGGATTCACTTGCCCCCAAAAGTCATAGTGGTGGGCGTGCGGCATTCGCCGCCGGGCGCGGACCTCGCGATTCTCTCTGAAGGCGCATGGCGGACACCGCTGGGGGACGCTCCGCTCGACGAACCGCTTGCGCAGATGTTGAAGGAAAGCTGCCCGCGCTTGCGGGAAGACCCTGTGGCCCATCAGCGCGAGCACTCTCTGGAAGTGGAAATTCCCTTTCTTCAGGTGCTCGACCCAGGGTTTACGTTTGTCCCCGTGGCGGTGGGCACTTTGCGATTTTCCGATCTAAGAGAGTTGGGCTTGGGACTTGCGCGTGTCCTTCAGGAGAGCAAGGACGAAATACTGATCGTGACCTCCTCGGACATGAACCATTACGAGGATGATGAAACAACGCGCAGCAAGGACCAGAAAGCCATCGAAAAACTGAAAGCTCTGGACGCCCAAGGACTGTATGACATTTGCCGCGAGGAGCGAATTTCGATGTGCGGACTGGGCCCTGCAATAGCGACACTCACCGCGATGAAGGCAATTGGGGCGGAACGGGGAGAACTGGTGTGTTACGCGACTTCAGGCGATGTCAGCGGCGATCGCGACGCCGTGGTGGGCTACGCGGGGATGATCTTTAATTAGGCCGCTTTTAGCAAAGACCTGCCTCGAGCTTTTCCAACCAAAGAAAAACGGTTCAGCATCTGTGTGAGGCGTTTCCTCGCAAATCCTCTGCGCCCAGATCAGTGAGGATGACTGCCACCACTCCCACCGCCACCCGATGGGTGAGAGCCGGAGCCCGATCCTCCGAAGGAAGGATGAGAGCTGGAAGAGGCACCGCCTCCCCAAGTCGCACCGCCGCGCGACGGAACGGCACCGCTGGTGCCACCAGTATGCGGAAGAGCAGGTACTGCCGGAACCCGTGCCGGAATCCGTGGCGGAACCCCAATGCGGGCGCTCGACGGTGTTGCCGGCACCCCGGGTTTCGGGGGCGTTTGGACCGTCGTGGTTCCGCGAATCGCCGTGCCATTCACGACCGTCCGTGCGCCATTCGCGTGCCCGACCACCTGCGCCTTCTGCTCCTCGCTGAGGTTGCCGCTGTTGACGTAGCGGTGCTCCACAGGATCAAACGTGATGGAGGATTCGCGGCCGAAGTTCACCACGCGCGTGCTGGTGGATGTACCGGAGAGAATCGTTCGCGAAACGCGAGCCGGAGCGGTGCTAGAAGCAACGTTGGAGGCAAGAGTTTCCGTGGGCGCATGATGCAGCACAGACCATGACCCGCCGGCCGGCGTAACCGAATTCTTCGCGACTTGCAGATTCTGCACCGTATAAATCCCCTGATTCAGATTTTGCGCGGTCTTTCCGTACTTGTCCGTGGGATGCAGTGGCACGATGCCAAGATTGGTTCCGTTGCGAACCCAGACCGCGGTCGCGGGATGGTAGGGGAGCGGACCACCACGTGGTCCGAATCCCACTGGCGCCCAGACCCAGCCGTAGACTGGTGAAAACACCCAACCGCCGTAGTGATAGGGCAACCAACCCCAAGGCGCATAGCCAATGAAGGTATAGCCAAAGAACGGATCGGAATACCAGGAACCGTAATCAAACGGCGACCAGCCCAACCCCACACCGAATGGCCGCCAGCAATATCCGAATCCGGCCATGGGATACCAGGAACCGTAGGTGTAGAGATCTCCGAAACCCGCGGAATACCCGGGCGAGTTCACATATTGCGAAGAGTAGTTTGTCGCCGTCACCACACTGTCAATGCGGCCGGAGACCCAGTGGTCGAAGTCATCCAAATCCGGAGAGCGCCCAAGAATCGGATTGTCTGGATCCGTTGCATGGACAGAGAGGGACTGACCCTTGGAGAGCGGCGTGGTCTTGTCGTTGCGCAGAACGTTCGCGTGACCCTGTTCGACACTTACCGCGCTGCCGTCGTCAAAATTGTCCAGGCGGAAAGTCGTGCGGCCGGCCGCTTCCACCGTGAAGTCGCCGCCCGTGAGGCTGAAATAATCGCCGTTAGCGGGATTCACATAAGTCGTGGCTGAACCCTGCCGGAGCACCAATCGGGTGATCCGAGCACCGTCTTGCAAAGAGAGGTCGTAAAACTCGATGACCGTATTAGGCGCCAGGAAGATCATCGCGCCGTTTTCGAATTCCACTTCCGCTCGGCCGTTGTCAGTGGCCAGCACAAAGCCCTGGCGAATCGGCAGATTCAGCGGAGCCACCTGCCAATCCGCTTTGGCGTCGGTTAACGGGTCGTCGTGAAAAGTGGTGGCAAACCGGACGTCGCCCTGAACCAGGCTCAATCGCACAATCCGCGCATGGCTGGAGCCAGCCAAAGCAATGGGAGCGAGCCCAAGAGCGATCAAGCAAATACCTGCTGGAAGAAAAGAAATTATGCGGTTCATGGCAAACCTCAGCATAGGAAGCAAGTCTATAGGATTAGACGATAGCGCAATTTCCGGGGTTGCGTTACCACAAGGGAAAGAAAACAAACGCGCAACTCTGGAGGTGGCCTACGAGGCAAGACAAGCATTGAAAACGCTTTTGCTTTGCATCAGAAAATTCGATTGCCAAGTGATTGACAATAGGGTATTTATCCGGTTAGCTTTTCAGCATAGAAAACTCCAACATGTGTCGCTAGTCCACATTGCGGGTTTCGCCCTCGTGCCTCCTTCCGGGTTGTGCCTGCAGGCCAGTCGCAAGCAAATTCCAGTCGGGCTCGAGGGTTCGGGGAAGTGGCAAGAATTCTTGGGGGTGGGAAATGCAGAAATTTATACAGGTCCTCCTATTTGTTTCCTTGCTGGTGGCGGTGTATGCAGGTAAGCCGGCCTTTGGTCAGGGCGGCGCGACCGGGGCCATTTTGGGCACCGTTCTGGATGTAAACGGCGGCCAAGTGGCAGGCGCGGACGTACAGATTATCAATAGCGCGACCAGCGAGGTGATTCGCCGGGTGACCACCGGGACAGACGGCACGTTCGAAGCCACGCTGTTGCCTCCGGCGAAGTATTTCGTGGTGGTGAATAAATCGGGTTTCGCCGAAGCCAAGGCGACCAACATTGAGGTGCGCATCACGGAAACCACGCGCATCAGCATTTCGCTGAAGCCCGGCACGGTCACGGAAAAAGTGGAGATTTCGGCCGAAGTGACCACGGTGGAAACCACCAACGCCACGACCGGTCAAACCATTGGAGAGGAAACGGTCCGTGAACTTCCGCTGGCCACGCAGAATTATCAGCAACTCCTCACTTTGAGCACAGGTGCCCAGAGCGATCTGAATGCCTCTGCCCAACTGGGTCGCGGCGTCGTGAAATCTTTCGTCAATGGGCAGCGCGAGGACAACAATAATTATCTGATCGAAGGGATCAGCGCTACCGACTATAACGTAGCGCAGTCCTATTACGTGCCGCTTCCCAATCCAGACGTGATTCAGGAATTTAAGGTCCAGACTTCGCTCTACGACGCCAGCCAGGGGCGCAACGGTGGCGGAAACGTGAACGCGATTCTGCGCAGCGGCACACGGCAGCTCCACGGCGACATTTACGAATTCTTCCGCAACGATGCGCTTAACGCCAATGAATTTTTCCATAACGCTACCGGACAGCCCCGCCCGTCAGTAAAGCAGAACATATTCGGCGGCAGCATCGGCGGACCGGTCGTCAAAGAAAAGCTTGGGTACTTTTTCGTAAACTATCAGGGCACGCGGCAGCGCAGCGCGTTGTCCCCGGGCACCCAGATCGATAACCCCGCATTGCCGGTTCTTCCCGCGCAGCGCGATGCCACAAGCATTGCCGAAGCTTTCAGCACGGAGGCCTTTCCCATCACGCCGAACATGATCGATCACGTCGTGTTGAAGCTGTTGCAAGCGCAAGGCAACCTTTTTGGCGATGCCAATGGCTTCCTGATTCCCTCGGTCCCGGGCGCGACGGCCAATCTCACTCCGGATAAAGCCGCCTATGTGACCGCACCTTTTGTTTACAGCAAGACCGGCAAATACACGGACGATCAGTTTACGTCAAACTATGACCACGAATTCCGCGGCGGCCAGGACAAAATTTCGGCACGCTTCTTCTTCTCGAATGCTGAAACATTTCTTCCGTTCGGCGCAGGTGGCTTGCAGGCCTCT
>Ga0335082_10001101_pt1 | contig 28708 bp, 23 predicted proteins | sample Lox_Sample_41_FD_206718 | JGI IMG/M metagenome (GOLD analysis project Ga0335082, IMG submission 206718) | Soil microbial communities from Loxahatchee National Wildlife Refuge, Florida, United States - Lox_Sample_4.1 | ecosystem: Environmental > Terrestrial > Soil > Wetlands | place: USA... | reverse complement strand
GTCTGCGCCACGGTGTTGATGGTGAGCGCCGGGATCGGCGCGAGCACGCGCCACGCCTCGTCGTAGAAGATGAACTGCTCGATCGGTGTGCGACCCTGGCCGCCGTACTCCTTGGGCCAGCCGATGCCCAACCAGCCATCACGGCCCATCTGCCGGACGGCAGCGAGGCAGTGCGGACCGCCGGTGTTGCCGGCGGCTACCTCGGCTTCGACCTGCGGGGTCATCAAGCCCGCGAAGTAGGCGCGCAACTGTTGGCGTAGTGCTTCTTGTTCGGGGGTGTAGGCGATCTCCATCAACTCCTCACGGTCCGCTGCGCGCTACCACTTGGCGTAGTGGCTTTCCATGTATCCGAGCATGCCGGCGACGGCGATGCGCTCGCCGCCGGCGGTCGCCAACCAGCCGTCGTAGCGCCCGCACAGCTGATTGAAGTTGGAAGCGACGATCCACGCATTGATCTTCTCGGCGTGCTTGCCCTCGGGCTGGAAGTCGAGCTGCACGCGGCCGTCATACGACCGCAGGCGCCACGGCTGCATGACGTCGCGGCGGTTGTACTCGAAGGACACCGTGTCGACCTTGTGCAGCTGGCCGTCCACCCAAAAGCAATTCTCCGTGAAGCTGGTCTCGTTCACACCGCAGGACACGTTGAGCCCGACGACGCGCCCGTCGGCGCCGCGTCCGGCCAAGCAACCCCAGTTCCAGAATGTTTGGCGGCGCATGTACCCCGCGCTCCAGTCGTGGTGGCCGCGGGCGCCGACGGCGGCGAGGTCGACGCTGCGCCCCGCCCATCGTAGCGTGCCGGAGACCGCATGCCCGGCGGTCTTGCGGGCATACACCCAACCCGTCGGCCCCGCCTGCGTGCAGATGTACATCGGCTGCAACCGCGGGTCTTCTTCGCTGAAGGACGCGTCGATCGTCACGCCGGCGGCCAGCTCGACCTGCAAGCGCCGGGCGCGTGGCTGCTGCGTTGCGCCCATGGTGATGCGATTGCCGCGGGCTGCGAAGGTTGCCGTGCCGCTCTCCGGCAGCTGATCCACTTGCACGCCAAGGCTCAACGGCATCTGGAAGCTGTGCTCGGTGAATCGACGCGTCCGCGGCTCGTAGATGTAGACGAAGGCGGTGTTGACGTACTTGAGGTCGGCGATGGCACAGCCGAACACGACTTCTTCGCAGAGTGCGCCGAGGAACTGGAACTGGTTGAAGGCGAAGTGCCGGCGCAGCCCGCCGACGCGGCGCCCGAACGGATCGGTGAGATCGAAGTCGCGATAGTTCACCTCGTCGATCGGTTCGCCGAAGATGCCGAGGCGGACGTTGCCCGCCGCGTCGATGAGCCGGTTCATGGCCTGCGGATACTCGACAGTCGCCGGCCCCGAGTCAAGCAGACCTCGGAAGACGGACGAAACGCCGCGTGCACCGACTACGCGCCAACCGGGCAATGCGACGGTGCTCGGCTTCTCGCGGGCGGCGGGTGGTCTTCTGAGGCTGCATGACGTAAGAACCACGTTTCAGCCGGAGAGGTAGACATGAGACAAGCAACAGCTGGGTTCGGGCGAGTCATCGTTGGCGTGGTGCTGGCCGCGGGGATGTGGGTCTCCGCCACGCGCGTGCCGGCGCAGCAAGCCGACCCTTCCACCGTGCGTGCGGCGGGGCACCCGCCCAACATCGTGTACATCGTCGCCGACGACTTGGGATGGAAGGATGTCGGCTTTCACGGCTCGGACATCAAGACGCCGAACATCGATCAGCTCGCTGCCGCCGGAGCGCGGCTCGAGCAATTCTACGCGCAGCCGATGTGCACGCCGACGCGCGCGGCCTTGATGACGGGACGCTACCCGTTGCGCTATGGCCTGCAGACCCTCGTCATCCCGTCGGGACACACCTACGGCCTACCGACCGACGAGTGGTTGCTGCCGCAGGCACTCAAGGACGCAGGCTACCAGACCGCGATCATCGGCAAGTGGCACCTCGGCCATGCCGATCCCAAGTTCTGGCCCCGTCAACGGGGCTTCGACTACCAATACGGTCCGCTGATCGGCGAGCTGGACTACTTCACCCACGAACAGCACGGCGTGGTGGACTGGTATCGCAACAACCGACGCGTCAAGGAGAAGGGGTATACCACGACCCTGCTCGGCAACGACGCCGTGAAGCTCATCACCGAGCACGATCCAACGGTGCCCCTCTATCTTTACCTGACCTTCAACGCCCCCCACACTCCGTACCAGGCGCCGCAGGAGTATCTCAATCAATACAAGAGCATCGCTGATCCCAGCCGCCGCGCCTACGCCGCCAGCATCACGGCCATGGACGACCAGATCGGCCGGGTCGTCGCCGCGCTTGAGAAGAAGAAGATGCGCGACGACACGCTCATCGTCTTCCAGAGCGACAACGGTGGCACCCGCAATGCGATGTTCGCGGGCGAAGGCGACATGTCGACAACGAAGATCCCCTGTGACAACGGCCCGTATCGCGACGGCAAGGGCTCGCTCTACGAAGGCGGCACGCGCGTGGTGGCGTTCGCCAACTGGCCCGGACATATCCGAACCGGCAGCACCGTCGACGAAGTGATTCACGTCGTCGACGTGTACCCGACGCTCGTCGGCCTCGCCGGCGGATCGACCGCCAAGAGCAAGCCCCTGGACGGCATGGATGTGTGGCCGACGATCAGCGAGGGGCGTCCGTCGCCGCGCACCGAGGTCGTCTACAACGTCGAGATCTTTCGCGCCGGCATTCGCCGGGGCGACTGGAAGCTGATCTGGCGCACGCCGCTGCCGCAGGTCGTCGAGCTCTACAACGTGGCGCAGGACCCGTCCGAAAAGAACAACCTCGCCGCCGAGCATCCGGACCAGGTGGCGGCGTTGCAGAAGCGGGCCAATGAGCTCGCGGCCACGATGGTCAAGTCGCCGCTCCTGCTGACGGAGTTCCAGGCCCTGCGCAAGCGCCTCGCCATGCCGCCGGCGCTTCCCGACGAGGAGCTCGACTTCAACGAGGAACCCTGAATTCGACTCAGCGCCGCGCGGTCGTCGCCAGCGCCATCTCGCCGGCCAGGAAGCGCACGATGTGCGGGCGGCGGAGCGCCGGCAGCAACAGCTCGACGAGCTGTGTGGCGATGTGCGGGGCGTGCACGTCGAGCTGGAGCAACTCGCCAACCTTCTTGTCACGGATGAGCCGATAGACGTCGTCCCAGGCGGCGAGTGATGCCTTGCGTACGGAGGCGGCCAACTTGGGGTTGCGCGCGGCTTTGCGGATGAGCGCGACCGTCTGCCGCCGCTGCCCGCTCGACACCATCCCGGCATAGTGCCGCAGCGGCTCGTCGAGCAGCCGCCGAGCAATGGCACGCGTGAAGTCGAGCACGATGCGTTGGTTGTCCTTGTTGACCGCGAAGGTGGTGGCTTGCTGCTGCAGCGCCGGCATGAACAGTCGGATGAAGTGCTTGATCTGCTCCTCGAGCACGCGCGTCGTCAGGGCGCCGAAGAGCGGGTTGACCCTTTGATTGAAGGACACGATGGCCGTGTAGATGATGTCGGTGAACAGGCGGCGGATGAACTCCTGCTGCATGAGGTTGGCGGTGAACGCTTCGACGTGCGGCGACATCTCGATGTCCTCGGACAGGAGCGCATCGAGGTCGTCGACGAGCTGGGGATCGAGCAGGCCGAGGAGCGACTCGCCGCGGCGGGTCAGCCGCGTTTGCACGCGCCGACTGGTTCCGATGACCAACTCGGCCAGCGCCTCGCGATCGACGACGCGGGTGTCCCAATCCGCGATGAGGGTGCGAATGAGGTCGGCGTCGACCGCCTCGCCGACCGGGGTTGCCGCCAGCGCGCGCAACTCGTCAGTCACGACGCTGGTGAGCTGGCGCTTGAATGAAGGCGAACCGAAGCGGTGCGACCAGTAGTCGTCGTGCGTGGGGGAGGCTGCGGGACGCTTGCGGGGCATCGGCGGTCATTCTACGAGCGTTGCTGGGAAGAAGTACAGCGTCGCCGTCTCCGGGCAGGCTTTGCCGCGGGACGGCGACTCGCTATGCTGCGTCGCGCCGTGAGAACCATCGTCGTCGCCGCGCTACTCTTGTTTGCCACGCTGCTCGCCGGGTGCGGCGACGGCACCGTCATCGTGATCTTCAACAGCGGCGTTGTCGTGGGCGACCCGAGCTGTCAGGGCGACTCGGGCAACTTTCAGCTGCAGAACGAGGGCGGGCTGTTGCTGTTGGTGGTGATCAACAGCGGCACCGTGATCGTCAACCCCCGTGGTCTGCCAGGGATGTGTACCGACGTGACCGCCGGGGAGCACGCGCAGGTGCGTGGTCCGCAGCACGGCACGACCGTGACGGCTGAGTCGATCACGTTGCAGTGAGTGGCGGTGGGGTGGGGGCGTCGTCGTATCGGGTGCGCGTCGGGGCCTTGACCCTGCGCTGTGTGTCGTGGGGGGAGCCCGATGATCCGCCGGTCGTCCTGTTGCACGGCGCCGGCGTGCACGCGCATTGGTGGCAGGCGTTGGTGCCGTCGCTGCTGCCCGGCTGGCGGCTGTTGGCGCCAGACCTGCGCGGCCACGGGGAGAGTGATTGGGCCCATGCACCGTATCTCATCGAGCATTTCAGCGATGACCTTTCCGGGCTCCTTGACGGCCTCGGCGTGCGGCGTGTCGTGCTGATCGGTCACTCGATGGGCGGCCGTGTGACGGCGTGGTTCGCGGCCCATCATCCGGAGCGTGTCGCCGGGGTGGCGCTACTCGACACCAGAATGGCCGGCCTCAAGCCCGAGCGCGTCGACCAATGGCGTGGCGTCACCATCGGCGAGGGACCGCGACGGACATATGCGACGCGTGACGCCGCGATTGCGGCGTTTCGCGTCGTTCCGCCGGAGTCGGGAATCGCGACGACCGTGTTGGCGGATCTGGCCGAGCATGCCGTGACGCAGTTGAACTCGGGCGAGTGGGCGCTGTGCTTCGATCGCGACGTGCTGCGGCTCGAAGCCAGCCGTCTCGCCGATGTGTTCCATCTGTTGTCGCGCATCCGCTGCCCGGCGGTGGTGATGAAGGGCGAGGCCAGCACCGTGATCACACCGGCCGAGTGCGCCGCCACCGCCGCGGCCTTGGGCGACTGCCCGGTGCACGTGTTTCCCGGCGGGCATCACTTCCCGCTGGTGCAACCGGCGGCGGTCGGTGCGGTGCTGCGGGGATTCGTGGAGCGCGTGCGCTGATCGCTATGCGCGCAGGCGTGGCAGCACTTTCGATTCGAACAGCCGCAAGCCTTGCCAGCCGAGCTCGGGTGACAGGCCGCCCATCAACGGATGCAGGATGATGCGACCGTGCGTGCGGGCGAGCGCCACGCACTCGTCCGGCGTGACGACGCGATAGACACCGCTCTTGCGCACGTCGTCGATGGTCTGCGCGTCGACGTGCACCTGCGACCGCTGGTCGGCGGTCTGCCACGACGCGTAGGTCTGCGCATCGTAGAGGGCGTGCGGCGCGATGCGCGCCCAATCACGCTCGGGATCGTCGCTGACGTGTACGAACCCGGGACCGCCCGGGAGGTTGACGAAGCCGGTGAACCCCAGCCGCCCGCATTCGGCGTTGTAGATCTCGGCCAGGCGCGGGTCGCCGATGGCCGGGAAGAAGCCGCAGCGCAAGCGCGCCGCACGCCTGGCGGCGACGGGCGTGGACCCGCCGATGAGGATCAGCGGCGCGGCTGGCGGCTTCGGCGTGACGCGCACGGTGCGCCCGCGCCACATGAACGTCTCGCCCGTCCATGCCTGACGCATGACCTCGACGCATTCCTCGAGCAGCTTGCCGCGCTGGGCGCGATCGATACCCGCCATGGCAAACTCTTCCTGTCGGTAGCCCAGGCCGGCGACGAGGCTGACGCGGCTGCCGCTCGCCAGTGCCAACACCGCGAGCTGCTCGGCGAGGCGGATCGGATCGTGGAGCGGCACCAGCGCCGCGGCAATGGTGATGCGCAGGTTCTTCGTGCGCCCGGCGATCGCCGCGGCCAGGGTGAGCGGTGCGGGCAAGTAGCCGTCATCGACGCCGTGGTGCTCCGACAGCACCGCGATGTCCAAGCCGAGGGCATCGGCCCAGGCGCACTGGTCGAGGCACGCGGCGTACAGCTCCGCGTGGGTGGTCGACGCGAAGGCCGGCACCCGCAAGTCAAACCGAATTCCGATCATCGCCATGCTCTGGTACTCCCAGCGTCGAGAAGATGGACGGCGTTGTATCCGCCCGGCGGTGCCATCGTCAATCAGGCTCACTCGTCCTGCGGGCGGCTGATGTCGCGCATGATGTCGTGACTGCCGGCCCCTTCGGGCGCGGCGATCTCGACGATGCGTTCCGTCACGTCGTCGTACTCGAGCCGCAGCGCCCGGCACATGGTGGCGTGCATTTCGTACGTGCAGGTGATGTAGGTGAGCTCCAGGATTTCCTCGTCCGACAGCCCGGCGCGCAGGCGGTCGAACGTGGCGTCTTGCACGCGACCGCCTGCGAGCACCAGCTCGTCGGTGTAGGCGAGAACGGCACGCTCGAGGGGCGTGAAGACGTCGGCGCTGGTCCACGCCGGGATCGCGGCGATCTTCGTTTCACTCAAGCCGACGGCGCGGCACGACTTGCAATGCTGCGAGAAGACGAACTGGCTGCCACGCACGAATCCGGCGCGTGTCTGCCCGAGCTCACGGAGCTGGGGATCGAGCTTGCGACGCGGGCTGCGATACAGACCGAATCCGGCGACGGCATGGCGGAACACGTCGGGCACCAGCGCGAACACCGTCCACCAGTTGCCGGGTGTGCCGGTGGCGGTGCCCGGCGCGGCCACCGGATCGCGGTCGCCGAAGAGCATGTCGTACATCTGAACGACTTCGGGTGGAGCTTGGTCGCGAGGGACTTGCCGTAAGCGTGGCACAGCGGACCTCCCTGGTGTGCTCTCAGCCGGCGGTGCGTTGCGGCCGGAACAGCTGGTTGACGTACTCGATGAGCAGCCGGTCGCGCAGCGGCGCGGGCAGCGCGTTGAGGATTTCGTTGATGCCGGCCATACGCTCGGGCAACGCGACGCCTCCGATGCCGACCATGCCCAGCATCTCCTGGAAATGCGCGGCGGTGAATGTGGCAGGATCGATACCGGCGAACTGCTGGCGAATCGCCTGCGCCAGCGCACCGGACGGCAAGGCCTTCGCCTGCTCGACGCACGCACGCAGGTCGGCGAGGAACTCGTCGACCCAGTGCGCACTGGCCGGGTTGACCGACAGGTGAATGTTCTCCTTCGAATTCTGAAAGGCCAGCTGCGGCTGCACGTACCAGCCACGTTGCTTCATCTCGTCGATGACGTGGAAGACGCTCACCGTGTCGGACGTGAAGGCCACGAGGTTCATTTCCGGTCGACCCAACACGCGCAACCCCTCGATCTTTGCGATGCCGTCGACGATGCGGCGGGTGGCGTCGAGCGCCGTGCGCGCCAGCTCGAGATAGCCCGCGTCGCCGATGAACCGCAGCGCCGCCCACGCCGCCGCCAGCGGGCCGCCTGACTTGGTGCTCTGCATCGTGGCGTTCACCACGGTGTAGCCGGTCCACTGCGAGCAGGCGTAGATCTGATGGCGGCGCAGGTCGGCAGTGCGATACAGGATCGTGGAGGCCCCCTTGGCCGCGAAGCCGTACTTGTGCAGGTCCATCGAAATCGAGGTGACGCCGGGGACGGTCAGATCGAAGTCCGGCACCGGGGCGCCGAGGCGGCGGAAGTAGGGCAGGAGAAAGCCACCGATGCACGCGTCGACGTGCAGCAGCAGGTCGTGGTGCAGGGCGAGCTGGCCGAGCTCGTGGATCGGATCGACCACGCCATGGGCGTACGAGACCGCCGAGCCCACCAGCAGGATGGTGTTCGGCGTGATCGCGCGCCGCATCGCGTCGACGTCGGCCTTGAAGGTGTGCGCGTCGACCGGGACGATGACCGGCGTGACGTCGAGCAGGTGGGCGGCCTTTTGAAACGCAGCGTGCCCGGTGGCCGGGAGGACCATCTCGGGGGTGCGGATATGCGGGCGCGTGGCGCGCGCGTGGTCGCGGGCGGCTTTGACGGCGAGGATGATGCTCTCGGTGCCGCCGCTGGTGAAGTTGCCAACCACCTGATCGTCACCGTTGAGATGGGCCACGGCCATGGCCACCACCTCGTTCTCCAACCGCAGCGTGCTCGGAAAGGCGGTCGGGTCAAGCGCGTTCTCCGACAGGAACATCGTGTAGGCCTGCTTGATCACCTCTTCGGCGTCACGACCCGGGTCGTAGACGTACGCCCACGTCCGGCCGCTGCGCCAGTTGACGTCGCCGGCGCGAAACGACCCCAGCTGACGCAATAACTCGTCCCTTGGCACACCGCGCGGTGGAATCGGCATCAATCCTCTCCTCTCGTCGCCGTTGACGCCGTGCATACAACGAACGACGGCGCCAACGCCAGTCATCTTGCGAAGCAGCGGAAAGACGCTGTTGACACAACGAAAGATCCATCATACAGAACGGTACGTACATGACGGCGCGGAGCAAAACCCGAGACAGTGGGGCCAGCCGGGAACGCATCCTCGAAGCGGCCGCCGAGCTCTTTTCGCGGCATGGCTACGCCGGCGCCGGGGTGGATCAGCTGGCGGCCCGGTCGGGTATCGCCAAGACCGCCATCTACTACCACTTCGGCAACAAGGAAGGGCTGATGGCGGCGGTGCTGGAGCGCGCCGCGAGCGCATGGATCGAAGGGATCCGGCAAGCCGCACAGCAGGCGGGGAACCCGCTGGAACGACTCGATCGCGCCCTCATCGGTATGCGCACGATGCTCGAGGAAAGGCCGTGGATCATGAAGCTCGTCCAGGTCCTCGCCCTCGAGGTGGCCGACGAGAAGCCGGATGTCCGCGCCACGCTGCTGTCCCTCATCCATCGGGCTCGCGGCGCGATCATCGAAGGGATGCGCGACGCCCTCGGTATGGAGTTGCCCGACGCCGAGCTGGTGGCCGGTATGCTGCTCGCCATGGTGGACGGGATCGCCTTCGGTCACCAGGTGGTGCCCGATGAGCTGTCACTCGACGCCGCCTTCGCCGAGGTGCGCCGCCTGACAATGTTCATGGTGGCGTCGCGCCTCAATCCACAACTGGCGGCATGGCTCGAGGCTGGTTTGCCGCCCAGCCTTCCCGAGCCGGCTGCCCCGCAACACAAGTAACAGTCGCGACGAGAGGAGAAGCCATGAGCGTTACGATTGCCCTCGGCATGGAGATCCCGGACGAAGAACGCGCCGACGCGGCCGAAGAGCAGAGCTATCTGCGCCTGCTGGCGCGGCTGTCGCACCAGTCGGTGGTGAAGCACTTCGACGCCTATGCCGACGTGCCCTGGGACGATCCGGCGTTTGCCATCGATCCGAGCGATCCGCGCGTCGAACTGGCGGCCGATCACCCGCTGGGTGCCACGGCCTGGTATCGCGCCCAGCCGCAGCCGATCCGCGCGCGCATCGGCCTGCACCTGGCGGCCAGCTTCATGCGCATCGGGGTATCCTTCGAGAGCGTGCTGAAACGCGGGCTGCTCGACTACGCCGCGCAGCTGCCGGACGACGCCCCGGAGTTCCGCTACCTGTACCACGAGATCATCGAGGAGGCGCAGCACTCCCTGATGTTTCATGAAGCGGTGTCGCGCAGCGGCCTCGACGTGCGCCCGCCGCGCATTCTGGGGAAGACGCAGCATCGCGTCATCGGCTTCGCGCGGCGCTTCCCCGAGCTGTTCTTCATGTTCGTGTTGAGCGGTGAGGATCCGATCGACTGGTTCCAGCGGCGCGAGCTGCAGAGCCCGCGCACGCACCATCCGCTGTTGGAGCGCATCAGCCGCATCCACATCACCGAGGAAGCGCGGCACATGGCCTTTGCGCGGCACTACCTGCGCCGTCACGTGCCCAGGCTGCGCGCCCTGAAGCGGTTCCGCCTCTGCGCCGGGACCCCGGTCATCCTCAAGGTCGCCTCGCGATTGATGATGCGGCCGTCGAGCCACATCGTGAAGACCTACGGCATCCCGCGGACGGTCCTGGAAGAGGCATACGGCCGGGGGTCGGAAGGGCAGCGCTGGGTGCAGGCGGCGCTGCGCAAGACCCGCGAGCTGTGCTGGGATCTCGGCATCCTCGACGAACGCTGGATGCCGTACTGGAAGGCGCTGGGCATCTGGGCGCCACGCGGCGCCTGAGCCGGCCCTTTACGTCGCGCGCCATCCGATTTACTAGAGCCTGGTGCTGACGAATGAGGCGCCGGAGCGTGCGACGTCGCACCGTGGCGCAGTGCTGCTGGCGCTCGGTGCGGCGCTCGGGATCGGGCTCGCCGCGGCCGGTCTGATGCAGCCCGGCGCCCGCGGCGATCCGGCGCTGCCGGCGGATGCGGTGGCGCGCATCAACGGCGAGGTCATCCGCCGGGCGGACTACGAGCGCGTGCTCGCCGGCCTGGCGAGCGACCGGCGCAACGGCATCGACGACGCGCAACGCCGGCTGGTGCTCGACCGGCTCGTCGATGAAGAGCTGCTCATTCAACGCGGTCTCGAGCTCGGCTTCGCCCGACGCGATCAGAAGGTGCGCGCCGATCTCACCGCTGCGGTGATCGCCACGGTGGTGACGGAGCACGAGGATGCTGCGCCGACGGATGACGAGCTGCAGCGCTTCTACGACGCACAACGCGATTTCTTCATACGCCCCGGACGGCTGCGTGTGCGCCAAGTGTTCTGCCACGTCGGCTCCGCCAACGACGAGCCTGGGGCGCGGCAGCGCGCCGCCGACGCCAGTCAACGGCTGCGCGGTGGCGAAAGCTTCGGCGCCGTCGTCTCGGCGCTCGGTGACGCGGAGGTGTCACCGCTGCCGGATGCGCTGCTGCCGCCCGCCAAGCTGACTGACTATGTCGGCCCGACGGTGCTGCAGGCCGCGCTCAACCTCGGAGTGGGAGAGGTGAGCGACCCGGTGCGATCGACCGGCGGATACCACGTTCTCCAGGTCGTCGAGCGGCAGGCGGACGATGCGCAGCCGTTCGCCGAGGTGCGATCCGCGGTGCTCGCCGAGTATCGCCGCCGCGCCGGTGAACGGGCATTGCGGAAGTACCTCGACGATCTCCGCGCCCGCGCCGACGTCACCGTCGCCTCACCGACCCGATGAAGAGGCTCACTTCGACCGCGATTGGTGGTGTCCTGCTCGTCGTGGTGTGGGTCGCGCCGGCCGTGGGCCATGACCGCAGCATTTCGTACTCGAGCTGGGAGATCCAAGGACGTCGCGCCCGTGTCACCGTGCGCCTGACGCAGCTCGAGCTCTCGCGCTTGCCCTGGGTGGCCACGGCGGGCGTATCGATGGAAGCGGCCGTGGGGGCCTATCTTGCCCAGAGACTTCGGCTGACGGCCGGCGAGAACGTCTGTCGCGTCGTCGACGTCCCGCGGCCGCTGCCTGCAGCGGCGGGGCGTGCCGTGTACGAGTGGCGACTGGAGTGCCCGCCGCACGGCGATCTCCGGCTCGAGAGCACGCTGCTGCTCGAGGTCGCTCCGTCACACCTGCACTTCGCCCGTGTGATACAAGACGGCGGGCCGCCGCTGGAACGGGTCCTGTCGGACGCCGAGCGTAGCTGGATGATAGACGGGCAGACTACTGTCGACGGACGCACGGCGGCTAGGACATCGCTACGGCAGTATGTCGGCCTGGGGGTCAATCACATCTGGACCGGCTACGACCACCTGGCATTCCTCCTGGCGCTGTTGCTCATCGGTGGCTCGCTGGGTGAGGCGGCCAAGGTGGTTGCCGGTTTCACGGTCGCCCACAGCATCACCCTGGCGCTGGCCGTGCTCGGCTACGCGCGCCCGGCGCGGGCGCCGATTGAGGCGCTCATTGGTTTGTCCATCGTGCTGGTCGCTGCGGAAAACGCGTGGCTGACGAGCGGTCGCGGCCGTGTGCTGCCCGGCCTGATCGCCGCCGCGCTCGCGGGCTTGGCGCTCGCCGCAACCCGCGGTCATGGGCAGGTGCCGGCGCTCACGTTGCTCGGGTTGGCGGTGTTCGTGGTCGGCTACTTCGGCTTGGTGGCACGCCTGCCGCGGCCGGTGCCGTTACGCTGGGCGATCGCCTTCGTGTTTGGGCTGGTGCACGGATTCGGCTTCGCCGCGGTGTTGCTGGCAGTCGACGTGCCGGCCGCGCGTTTGGCGGAGGCGTTGTTCGGGTTCAACGTCGGCGTCGAGTTCGGGCAGCTCGTCGCGATTGTGCTGATCTGGCCGCTGCTGCGGCGGGCGATGCGCACCCGGCCGCGTGTCGATGGCCTGATCGTCGAGCTGGGCTCGGCGGCGGCGTTGGCTCTGGGGATCTTCTGGTTCGTGACGCGCGCCTACGGCTGAGCCGTGGGGTGCAGGTAGATCGGCGACGACCACGCGCGCTCCTCGTTGAGCGTCAGGCAATCGTCATCGAAGGGAGTGCGATAGTCGCCGTAGCAGGGATGGGCTTTGACGCAGTCGCCGTTCTCGTTGCGCTCGCAGCGCAGCCCGCCGGCATTGACGGCCGGCGTCGGCTCTTGGATGGCGCGCACGTAGTACACCGCATCCCGCCCGCCGCTGAGAAAGTCCGGGTCCTCGACCTGCAACGCGCAACCGGCGGGATCGGGTGGACACTCGTAGCGCCGCCACGGATCTTCGATCAACGGCGCGACCGGCTCGCCCTTGTGCTGTTGAGGCCGAATGCGAACGATCTCGATGCGCGTGATCAGGTGGCGCTCGTCGGAGGGGTTGTAGCATTCGCCGCGGCAGAGGTACTCGAGCCGCTGCGGCGACAGCGCATGCGTCGAGGACTCCGGGCATCCTGGCTTCTGCTTGAACGAGCCCACCGCCCGGATGCGGAACACCGGCGTCGCGGTCGGACGCGTCTCGCCGCCCATCGGCAGCACGCCTTCCGGCGCGTTGAGGAGATCGAACCACAGGAGGATACGCTCGCCGCTGGTGCCGTACACCTCGCGACGTTTGAGGGCGTCCCAGATCGCGTTGCGATCGCGTCCGGTCGCGTGCACCGCCACCAGGCCGCCGGTCATGAAGAAGGAGCCCTGGCGCTCGGTGTCCAGCAGTTGAAACGGCTGTTGTCCGGCGGCGGCGGCGAGGTCGAAGGGGACCGCCTCTGCGGCCGGCGTTGGTGGTGGCCCGAGAAGCCGTTCGCGCCACACTTCGTCGCGCGCCCCGGTGGTCTCGGTCATCATGCGGCGGCCGTACTCCTTGTACCCGGTGCCCGGCCGTGCGCTGTGATTGTCGCTCGATCCGATGAACCCGAAGCGGAAGCGGCGCGGGTGGGACGGGTCATCGAAGTTGGTGATCGCCAATGCGTACTGTGCCGAGTTCCCCGGCCGCATGTTGTACGTCGGATTGAAGCAGTCGCGGCACTGCCCACAATCCTTCCAATCTTCGACCTGTGCGTCGGGTATGACTTGCCGCCCCATGACGCCGGCCTTCAGGAAGTCGATGCGGGCGGCGGCGACGCGGCGCTCGCACTCCTCGGAGGAGACGTTGCCGCAGCGTCCTCGGATGAGCTCGCCGGCACGCCAGCAGCAGGGCTCGTAGTTGGTCGTTGGTGCCGGGCAGATGGGATTGCCGCCGGAGTCCCAGTCGATGTCCTTCCAGGTGCGGTACTCCTCGGAGTTGCCGTGACCCGAGTAGACCTCGAACAAGGTCTGCTTCTCCGGGCTCTGCGCGGGCGCCAGCTGTTTGTCGAAGGTCGTGCCGGGCGGGGTGTAGAAACCCCAGGTGGTACCGTGCGGAATCACGATGGTGTCGAAACCCCATTGCGACAGCTTTTCGAAAAGCGCCTGCGGCGTTTGGGCGCGTTCGTGGCAATCGTCCGGCAGTTGACGGGTGTCGACGCCGTCCGGACACATCTTCTGGTCGCGCAGCTCTTCCTGATACTTGCCGAAGTCGAAGTACCGCTGCCGGTTGGCGAAGTCGAGCAAGGGAAATTTCAGCCGTTGCGCCAGCGGCGCTCGAGTGCGCAAGGCGCCGACCAGCTGATCGTTGAGAGCGCTGATCGGGCGGCGCGGCACCTGATCTTCCGCGGTGTCCCGGAGGATGACGTTCTTGTGCCCGTAGTGGTTCTCCGGCGTGGTGCCAACTTGCGTCCACTCCCAGCCGAGGAACGAGACCAGGTCCGGGTTCTTCGGATCACCCGACACGGCGTTGCACTGGCGGATGGCCTCCTTGGTCTCCTTCCAATGCTGCGGCGAGACGCCTTCGGAGTGATCGTTGATGCTCCAGAAGTCCAAGCTCGAGCAGAAGCGCGCGAAGTCGCAAGCGTCGGCGGGCGGATGCGCCCCTTCGCCCTGCAGCATCGGCAAGGTGCGGATGAAGGCGTCCGGCGAGAAGGTCGTGTGCACGTGCAGGTCGCCGAAGAGGATCTGCTTGCTCGGCCGCGTCTCCGCTGGCGCGTCGGGGAGCAAGCGCCGCACGGCTGCCGCTTGCGCATCACCGCGCGCGGCGACGACGGACGCCGGCAGGCGTGAGGCAGAGGGTTCGCCGGGCCCTTCGTGGTGACCACAGCTCGCGAGCGCCAGCGTCGCGAGCCCGATCAGGATGGAACGCCGCATGAGAGCGTCCTCGTGCGCTTGCGGGCGGGTTACTTGCCTTTGCCGCGTTCGGCCTTGCACTCGGCGGACAGCTCCGAGTTATGTGCCTCGAGACACTTGAGGATGCGGCCGCCGCCCGGCTGCACGTCCTTGCAGAACTTTGTGATGTCCGCCTGACAAGCCCCCTGCGCGCGGCGCAAGGCGGGGTGGCTGCCCCGGGCGTTCTTACACGCCTCGGACAGCTCCGACTGGTGTTGCTCCAAGCAGGCGACGATGCGCCCGCCGCCGCGCTGCACGTCCTTACAGAACTTCTTGATGTCGTCCGCGCACGGCCCGCCCTGCGGCTGCGCCCCGGCCAGCGCCGACAGCGCGAGCAGCGCTCCGCACGCGAGACCGGCAACAGAGGCGAGTCTTCCCACACCATGTGTCATCATATCCTCCTTCTTTTCCTGTTCTGACTGCCGAGTGGTGCCGCCCACTTATCACGACGACCTACCCGCGACAAAGGGGGCGGCCTCAGCTGCGCTCCCGGACCGGGATCGACCCGTAGTACGGCCGTCCGGCTTCAATCCACTCCGTGTACAGCTCCGCGAAGGCGGGCCCCATCGGGTCGAGGCCGCGAATCGGCATCGAGCCACGACGAATGGTGAAGTCGTGTGGTGCGAGCTCGCCGGCGCGGACGAAGTGCCGTTCCGCGGCTTCCACCTTGCCCGCCTGATGGAGATGCCAGGCGAGGCCGAACTCCGCCCGCGCCTGTTGCTCTGCGGTTGTCGGCAGCACCTGGTAGCGCGACACCTCCTCGGGGGCGAGCGGCAGCTGGTCTTCCTTCACCCAGGCCCGCAGCGCGTTGAGGTGCGGCGCCGGGTCGATGCCGGTGAGGTCCTTGAACGTCTCGGCCGCGAACGCCGCGTCGTTCGGCCGCACAATGCGCCCGCGTTCGTCGATCCAGATGACGGTCGGGACGTTGATGATGCGATAGAGGTCGGCAACGACGTGGTCGCGATCGATCAGGCTCGGATGTGTCGGCGCGGCGGCTTCGATATACGGGCGCGCGTCCTCGGCACTCTTGTCGAGTGCGACCGAGATGACGGTGAACCCGTACGGCTGCAGCTCGGCGTGGATTGACTGCCAGACCGGCAGATCATAGCGGCAACCTCACCAGGAGGCGTAGGCCAGCAGCAACACTTTCGTGCCGCGCCAGTCGCTGAGGGCATGGCCGCGGCCGTCGAGATCCGGCAGCCGGAAGTCGGGTGCCTCGAGTGAGCGCAACTGCGCGGCGCGTTCGCGTGCGGCGCCCCCGAGGTAGGCCATGCGCTCGGCAAGGTCGACCGCAAGCGGCCGGGACAACACCGCTGCCAGCGCCCCCAGGTCGACACCGTCGGCATCGACGAGATCGGGTTCGGCCGTCAGCGGGATGCAGCGGTCGTCCTTGCACAAGCCTTGCGGTTTCAGCTCCCATCCCAGTGCGCTGTGCAACGCCGCGGGCGCCAGACGGAGCTGTCCGTCGCGCACGGTCGCCGACACGGTGGACACGCGTGTCTCGTCGATCACGGTGAGGTCTTGGACCGCCATGGCCGAAGCTCTCCTCTCGGTGTGCAACTTGGTAACGCCGATCAATCGAAAAGGGAAGAGGGCGCGCGCCGGACGCGCAGGCTTCTTGTCTGTCGGCCGTTAGGGGGGGCCGGCCGGACTGACTCAAAGCCTGCGCGTCTCGGCGTGTAGGGATGGTGTCCCTACTGCGCCACCTGCGTGCTGGTCACCGCGATGTCTTGCAGCGTCGGTTGGTTGGGGGCCGTGAACGCGACCGCGATCCCCGCCCCGGAGAGCGACGGAGTCGGAGCGGCAATGGCGGCGCAGCTGAACACGCTGCCGCTCACGGTGTACGGGCCCAGGTTCGTTCCATTGGCTCCGTTGATGTTGTCGATCTCCGACGTTGCATTGCCGGTGACCGCCGGCAGGGTCTGTACCTGGCCGCGCGAGCTCTGTGGATCGTCGTTGGTGCAGAATTTCCCGTCCGGGCCGTAGGCTGCGCCGCTGCCCGAGCAGTTGCCGGTGACTTGGCCGATGGCGGTGCTGTTGATGATCATCGCCGAGCCGGGGCCGCCCGTGCCGTCGAGCGTGATCACCGGCGGCGCCGCGCATGGGGTGGTGTTGGTCGTCGAACACTCCGGCGGATCCTGATTGCCGCGCGAATCCTGGAAGTACGTCAGATTGATGCCGTCGAGGCCATCGCAGCCGATGCGTCCCGATGCCGAGTTGCCCGGGCCGTGCACGAAGGCGCACGGATTCTTGCCGGCGCCGGTGCACACACTGTCGCCCGCCGTGTAGTCCGGGGTGCAATCGGTCGAGATCGAGCCATCGGCATCGAAGACCGTGCCGCCGCAGCTCTTGGCGGGGATGGCGCGCACGCAGGCACAGGCGATGGTCGATACTTGGGCGCGCGGGAAGTTGACCGAGGCGGCCTTGATGGCCACCGGGATGACGCCATCACGCGTCTTGCCGACGGTGAGGTTCTGCGTGCCGCTGAGCGGAATGGGGATCTGCTTGATGATGCCGTTCGAATGCACGGTTGCGCCGCTGGTTCCGGGTTGGATCTGGTTGTTCGACACCACACCATTGACCAGCGTGAACGTCACGTCGTACTCCTGCGTGCAGTTGGCGGAGCAGCCGTCCCCGCCGAACGGCTTGCAGTGGACGCAGCGGCCTCCCGGACAGTCGCTGTCACTGGCGCACTCGGTGCCGTACTTGGCGCTGTCGACGCAGACGCCGTGACCGATGCAATCCGATTCGGCGGTGCAGGTCGTCCCGGCGTTGCTGCCGCCGATGCAGATGCCGCCGTCGTCGCACTCTTCCGCCGGTGGCTCGACGATGCCGTTGCCGCATACCGCCGGCGGGAACGTCGGCGTGATCGTCGGGGTGGAGGTGATCGACGGCGTCGTGGTCACCGACGGGGTCTGTGTCGGCGGCGCCGTGTTGGTGGGCGTGCCGGTGGGGCCGTTGGGCGTCGCGGTGTTGGTGACCGTCGGTGTTGACGTCGACGTCGGTGACGACTCGAAGCGGCAGTCGGCGCTACAGCCGTCGCCGCTGATCCGGTTGCCATCGTCGCATTGCTCCGGCGGCTCGACGTGGCCGTTGCCGCAGGTGCTGGGCCGACAGGTGAGCCGCAGGGAGTCGGTGTCGACCTGACCCAACGACGTCGTGGTGCGCACGCGCAGCGACTTTCGTCCGGTGGTGAATCGCCCACTGCGCAGCGCCCGCAACGGCACCTGAATGTCGAGGAGATCGCTGCAGCGGTTGAGCGCGCTCGTGGCACCGGGGAACGCGGAGGTCAGTGCCGCGAGGTTGACGCTGTCCGCGGCATCGCGCAGGCGCTGCGGATTTGGGAGGCGCACCGCGAAGGACGCGACGTCCGACGGCGTGCAACGCTGCAGCCGCGGGTCGGTGTTGTTGAAGCACAGACGGACGTGAAAGGTGCAACTGCCGATGTTGGTGTCGAAGTCGCACGTCGGATCGCCTTCCGTGCACACCAGACGTTGGCCCGGGAATCCCGATCGATTGGACGCGGGCTGCGGTGTCGCCACCCATTCGCTGATGCAGTCGGTGCCCCGCCCGCCGCCACCTGGGATGCACGGATTGCCGGGAGCCGCGACATTACAGGGCCCTTGCGTCGGTGTAACGGTCTGCGTCGACGTCGCGGTCAGTGTCGACGTCGGCGTGACCGTCGACACCGGCGTGTTGGTCATCGTCGACGTCACGGTGCGCGTCAGCGTCGCCGTCGCAGTTGGAGTCAGGGTTGTCGTCGGAGTGATCGTCGGGGTCAGCGTCGGGAGCGATATGGTGTACGGCTGAGAGGTCGTCTGCGAGATCGATCCGAGCTGCGTCAGCGTCGCCGTCAGCGTCAGGGTCTGCGCCCCGGGGGTCGTTGGGTTGGTGACGCTGTTGAGCACGACGGCAACCGGTTGATCAAAGGCGACACCTACCGGTGAGAAGAACGTCACGGTTTGCCCGCTCTTGGTCAGGAAGCTGATCGCGCTGCCGTTCAGCGTTCCAGTGGTAATCGTTCCCGCATTGGTGTCCGCCGGCAATCCGATCGAGATCAGGGTTAGGGTGGTGAGGTCGCAGCCACTCACGTTCGGAACCATGGTCGCAATGGTGTAGTCGCTGAGTGCGCTCACGGTGACGCTGCTGGGCGAAACGGTGATCGTTGGCCATGACGACGTGCACAGCTGGGCGCGTACTTGAAGCGGCGCGGCGAGCAGGCCTACCACCAGCAACGCGACGGCAGCCGCCGGAGTGGCGGCTCGCGGTTGGCGACCGACAGGCGCCGGGGCTGTGGGTCGCAGTGTGTTCGCGTGCGCGGCATTCGCCTTCGTCATGAGTGGTGTCCCCCTTCTTGCCTTGACGTGATCGAGCTCTCCGCTGGCCGGATCCAATCTCCGCGTGTGTCGCCATCCGACAATTGGGTCTTTCCTGTACGAAAATGAGGGCTTTCCCGTATGCGTCCCGGTGCGTAGCTATGCCCGCGTGTGGCTCTCGTATGATAATGCGGCGGTCATGCGATCGGGCAGGCGCGTCGTGCACGTCTACAAAGGGTACCCGCCGGTGCGCGGCGGTATCGAGGGACACGTCGATCTGCTCACCCGGTTGCTGGTGGCGCGTGGGGTCGCGGCTGAGGTGCTCTGCGTCCGCGTCCCCGGCGCCGCGGCTGAAGAGCAACGTGACGGTGTCCGGGTGCGGCGCCTCATTGCGCCGCTGACGCTGGCGTCGACGCCGCTGCCGCCGGCGCTGCCGTGGGCGTTGCGCCGTAGCCGAGCGGGGATCGTCCACCTGCACTTCCCGTGGCCGCCGGCCGAGGTGGCGTGGTGGCTGGGCGGGCGCGGCCGGCCATTGGTGGTGACGGTGCACTGCGAAGCTGTGCGCCATCTGCACCTGGCCCGCTGGCTCAGCCCCCTAACCCAACGCGTGCTCGCTGCCGCCGGCCGCATCGTCGTCACCGGCGCGTTCATGCGTGACAGCGCGCTGCTCGCGGCACACCGAGCGCGCGTCCGCGTCGTGCCGCTCGGGGTCGACCTCGACGCGTTCCGGCCTGAACCTGGTGCCCCCGACCCGCTGCCGCACGTGCCGCACCCACGCGTGGTCTTCGTGGGGCGCTTGCGACATTACAAAGGGTTGCCGGTGCTCGCGGCGGCGCTGGCGCAGGCACCGCAGCTGCAGCTGCTGGTGGTCGGTGCCGGGCCGGAGCGGACCACGCTGGAATCGGCGCTGCGGGCACATGGCTGCAGCGACCGCGCCCACCTGCTCGGTGCGCTCGACGATGAGCCGCTCCGCCGGATCCTGCACACCGCCGACGCGGCGGTGTTGGCGTCGACCTCAGCCGCCGAAGCCTTCGGCGTGGCGATCGCCGAAGCGCAAGCCTGCGGCCTCCCGGCGGTGACCACCGACGTCGGCACGGGGACGGCACAAAGCGTTGCCGACGGGGTTTCGGGGCGGGTGGTGCCGCCGCACGATCCCGCGGCGTTGGCGGCGGCGCTGCTCTGGTGTTGCGATCCGGTACACGCACCGGCACGCCGGGCGGCGGCGCGCGCCCACGCCGAGGCGAATCTGTGCGCCCGCCGGATGGCCGCCGGCATTCACGACATCTATCGAGAGCTGGCGACCGATGCGCCCCGACCAGGCGACGAATCGCCTCGATTCAGCTAAAGAGGGCAACCGTGAGCTTTTGGACCGACAAGCGTGTGCTGGTGACTGGAGGCAGCGGCTTCCTGGGTTCGTACGTCGTCGAACGGTTGCGGCAGAAGGAGGCGGCTGCAGTCATCGTCCCGCGCAGCCGTGAGTACGACCTCCGCGACCTCGGGGCGGTGCGGGCGCTGCTGCAGGATACCACGGTCCGCCGCGGCGGTCGTGCGACGCCCGTCGACTTGGTGATCCATGCCGCCGGCAACGTCGGCGGTATCGGCGCGAACCGCGCCCGCCCGGCGGAGTTCTTCTACGACAACCTGATGATGGGCGTCCAACTCGTGCACGAGGCATGGCGCGCCGGCGTCGGGAAACTCGTCGTCATCGGCACGGTGTGCGCCTATCCGAAGCTTGCGCCGGTTCCGTTTCGCGAGGCCGACCTGTGGAGCGGCTACCCCGAGGAGACCAACGCCCCCTACGGCCTCGCCAAGAAGATGCTCCTCGTCCAATCGCAAGCCTACCGTCAGCAGTACGGCTTCAATGCCATCTTCTTGCTGCCGGTGAACCTGTACGGCCCGCGCGACAACGTCGATCTGGAGACCGGACACGTCATTCCGGCGCTGATCCGCAAATGTTGCGAGGCGCGGGCTGCGGTGCAACGCGGTGAGCAGGCCCCCTTGGTAGTCTGGGGCACCGGCGCCGCCACCCGCGAGTTCCTGTACGTCGGCGACGCTGCCGACGGCATCGTCCGCGCCGCCGAACACTACAACGGTAGCGAGCCGGTCAACCTCGGGTCCGGGCACGACATCAGCATCCGCGACCTGGTGCGGCTGATCGCTCGGCTGACGGGCTTCGACGGGGCGATCGCGTTCGATGCCACCAAGCCCGACGGGCAGCCGCGGCGTCGTCTCGACGTCAGCCGGGCGGAGCACCTGTTTGGCTTTCGCGCCAATACCTCGCTGGAAGAAGGGTTGCGGCGAACGGTGGAGTGGTACGTACATCGTGACGCATAGGCGACGCGGCACCGCTACCTGCAGGCGCGGAATGCGTGCGGCGACCATTGCGCATTGCTCGGCGCGGTAATATCGCCTACAGACCGTGCGTGACTCCGGAGAACGCGTTGCCGTACCGCTGCTGGGGAAGCGCGTCGCCGTCGTTGTGGTTGGCGACGTGGGACGGAGCCCGCGCATGCAGTACCACGCCCAGGCGCTGGCCCGCCGCGGCGCGGACGTCGATCTCATCGGGTTGGGAGGTAGCGCCGTCCATCCGGCTCTCCGCGACCAGGCTCGGATCACCCTGTGCCTGTTGCCGGAGCGGGTCTGGGCGGGACGGCACGGCGTGCCGCGCCCGCTCTTCATTGCCTACACCGGGGCGCGAGTCGCGCTGCAGAGCATCCGCCTGTTGTGGACGCTTCTGGTCGGCATCCGGCGGCCCGACATCATCCTCATACAGAATCCGCCGGCGGTCCCGACGCTCGTGGCGGCGCGGTTGGTGGCCTGGCTACGTGGGGCACGCCTCGTGATCGACTGGCACAACTTCGGGTATACCATGCTGGCGATGACCCTCGGGCTGCACCATCCCGCCGTGCGCGCGGCGCGCTGGTACGAACGGACGGCGGGACGCTGGGCCGACGCGCACCTCTGCGTGTCGCGGGCGATGCAAGCCGAGCTCGCCGCACACTGGGGGGTGCAGGCGACGGTGTTGTATGATCGTCCCGCCGGCGAGTTCGCGCCCACTCCGGCAGCGGCTCGCGACGCGTTGTTCACGCGCCTCCAGCACGTGATCGGCATCTCCTGCCTCACGGGACCGCCGCAGGCGCGGGCCGCGGTGCTCGTCAGCCCCACGAGCTGGACGGCCGATGAGGACTTTGCGGTGCTGCTCGAAGCGGCGGCCATCTGCGACCAGCGAATTGCAACGGAGGTCAGCGCCGGAGGCCCGCCGTTTCCGGATCTCGTCGTGTTGCTGACCGGGAAAGGGCCACTGCGGGCGGCGTATGAGGCGCGCCTGCAGGCTCTGCGGTTGCGCAAGGTGCATCTCCGCACGTTGTGGCTCGAGCCGGAGGACTACCCGGTGCTCTTGGGCGCGGCGGACCTGGGCCTCTGCCTGCATCGGTCGTCGTCCGGGCTGGACCTGCCGATGAAGGTGGCCGACATGTTCGGTGCCGGCCTGCCGGTGGCGGCTCTCGACTATGGGCCGTGCCTGGCGGAGCGGGTGCGCCACGGAGAGAACGGCATCGTGTTCTCCAACGCGACTGAGCTGGCCGAGCAGTTGTGCGACTTGTTCAAGGGGTTCCCCCGCGAGTGCATGCGACTCGACGCGTTGCGGCGACGGGTCGCGCAGCAGTCGCAGTCGCGCTGGGTGGACGGCTGGGATGCCGACGCCCTGCCGGCGTTCCTTGCGGTCCAAGAAGGATGATGCGGTGAGCTCTGAGACGAGCAGATCGTTGCGTGTCGCCATCGTACATCCCCACCTCGGCATCGGTGGCGCCGGCCGGCTGATCACCGACGCCGCCGTCCAGCTCCAGCAGGCGGGTCACCGGGTCACCTTGCTGACCACCCATCACGATCGCACGCGCAGCTTCGAGGAGGTCCGCGACGGAACCGTCGACGTGCGTGTCTACGGTGACTTCCTGCCGCTGCAAGTCGCGGGGCGCGTGCGCGTGCCGGCGGCCATCGTCCGCATGTGTTATCTGGCGACGGCTATGGCGTTGCGCGACGGCCGCTTCGACGTGATTCTCTGCGATCTCTTGGCGCACGTGATCCCGCTGTTGCGAGTGCTGAACCGCGCCCGGGTGGTCTTCTATTGCCACTTTCCGGACCAACTGCTGGCGCCGCGCGGCAGCCGGCTGTATCGGCTGTATCGGGCGCCGATCGATTGGCTCGAGGGTGTAACCCTGGGCATGGCGCATCGGATATTGGTCAATAGTCAGTTCACCGCGTCGATGTTCCGCGAAACGTTTCGCGCTCAACCGTTGCTGCAGCCCGAGGTGCTCTACCCCGGTGTCGACGTGGTGCGGCACGCCGACGTACCGCCGATCGAGAACGGCACGACGGCGCCGGGAGCGGAGACGACGATTCTCTCCATCAGTCGCTATCACCAGGGCAAGAACGTGGCCTTGGCGGTCGAGGCGCTGGCGGCGCTGCGCGAGCGGCTGCGGCCCGAGGCTTTCGCCGGCGTCCGACTGGTCATGGCGGGCGGCTTCGATCCGCTCCGGCAAGAGAACAGCGATGCGTTGAACGACCTCGAGGCCCGCGCCCGGCGGCACGGGCTTACGGGGCAGGTGAGCTTTCTACGCTCGATCTCCGACGCCGAGCGGCTGGCGCTCTTGGCCCGCGCCCGCTGCGTCGTGTACACGCCGCAGCACGAGCATTTCGGCATCGTCCCGGTGGAGGCGATGGCGGCGGGCCGGCCGGTCGTCGGGGTCGACAGCGGCGGCGTGCGGGAGACGGTGCGTCACGGTGAGACCGGCTTGTTGGCGGAGCCGACGCCGCAGGCCTTTGCCGCGGCGCTGGCGCAATTGATCGAGGACCGCGAGCAGGCGCGGCGCATGGGGCAAGCCGGGCGTCGGCGCGCACAGCAGTGCTTTTCTCGGACGGCCTTCGGCAGCCGCTTGGAGGAAATCCTCCGCGCCGTGGTGGCGGAGTCATGAGGGCGCTGGCCGCATGCTGACTGGGCTGCGCAAATGCCTCGTCTTCCTGACCCCGGCGGAGCGCTGGCGGTGGTTGGCGTTGATTCCGATGGCGGCGGCGACCGCGGTGGCCGAAGCGGTCGGGGCTGCGGTGGTGTTCGTGCTGATCAAGATCATCGGCCACCCGTCCGACATCACGAAGCTGCCGCTCGGCCAGACCTTCGTCGCGCTGCTCCCCTGGCAGGACGACAAGTCGATCGTGCTGGCGGCGACGATCGGCGTGGCGCTCTTCTACCTGGTGAAGAACATCGCGCTTGGGCTCATTGCCTCCGCGCAGGCCTACGTCGTCAGCCATTCGATCGCGGTCATGGCGCGCCGCTTGTTGGAGGGCTATCTGGCGATGCCGCTGCCGTTCCACCTGCGGCGCAACTCGGCGGAGCTCATCCGCAACACCAACGACTCGGTCGATATGGTGTGCCGCTTGGTGCTGCAGCCGGCGGTCTCGATGATCTCGGAGGCTTTGATCGTCTTCGGCATCGTCGTTGTGCTGATGGCGACCGCTCCCCTGGTGACGCTCATTGCACTGGTGGTGTTGCTCGGCCTCCTGCTCGGACTGCTGGCGTTGACGCAACGCGCGATGGGCCGCTGGGGTGCCCAGGAGCACGACCTCAGGAATCGAGCGCTGCGCACGCTGCAGCAGAGCCTCGGCGGTTTCAAAGAGGTCAAGATCATGGGCCGCGAGCGCTACTTCTATGACCTGTTCTCCGCCCAGCAGCAGCAGTTCGTCCGCCTGCGCCACCGGTTCGCGACGGTTTCGTATCTGCCGCGCCTCATGGTCGAGACCGTCTTCATCTGCGGCGTCTTGCTGGTGGTCCTGCTGGTGACGGCGCGCGGCAGCACCGGGCCCGAGATCATTCCGCTCCTCGGCCTGTACGCCTACGCCGGCTTCCGCGTCATCCCGTCGGTCAATCGCATCATGATGTACCTGAACAGCATGCGCTACGGATCCTGCGCCATCGATGAGCTGTACGACGACTTCCTGCTGTTCGCGCGCACCCCGAGTGCGGTGCTCGAGGTTGCGGATCGGCCGCTGCCGTTTACCCAGGCGATCGCCCTCGAGCATGTTGCCTACCGCTACGACGGGGCGCACGCGCCGGTGTTGCAGGATGTTACGCTGCGCATCGAACGCGGTGAGTCGATCGGCATCGTCGGCCCGACGGGCGCCGGCAAGAGCACACTCGTCGACATCGTGCTCGGTCTGCTGCAGCCGACGGGCGGACGAGTGACCGTCGACGGGACGGACCTCGGCACGGCGGTACGCAGCTGGCAGCGCAAGATCGGCTACGTCCCGCAGGCGATCTATCTCATGGACGACACCATCCGGCGCAACGTCGCCTTCGGCCTCACCGATGATGTGATCGATGAGGCCCAGGTACAGACCGCGGTGCGCATGGCGCAGCTGCACGACTTCATCGCGGCGCTGCCGAACGGGCTCGATACGGTCGTCGGCGAGCGCGGCGTGCGGCTGTCCGGCGGCGAGCGCCAGCGCGTCGGCATCGCCCGCGCCCTGTACCATGCGCCCGAGGTGCTGGTCTTCGACGAGGCCACCTCGGCGTTGGACGTGCACACCGAGCGCGAGGTGACTCGTGCCATCGAAGCGCTGCACGGTCGCAACACCATGCTGATCATCGCGCACCGGCTCAGCACGGTGCGGGCGTGTGACCGCCTGGTGTTCCTGCGCAGCGGCCGTGTCGTCGACGTCGGGGCGTTCGACGAACTGGTGGCGCGCAACGCGGAGTTCAGCCGGCTGGCGGCGGCGGTCGACACGGCGTCGCAGCCGGCATCGTGAGACGCGTCTCCGCGCGCAGCGGGCGGGAGTGCCCTCTTTCGAGGGCACTCCCTGAAGTCGCGGCGGTCGCTGTGCGGGAGTGTGCGCCGCCGCTTGCAAGAGGCTACCAGCCGATGAACGGGTGACGATTCACGGTGACGTATTGCATTAGGCGAATCTCGGTGTCCCCGATGATCTGCCCGTCCACCGCGGCGTGCCAGCCGAGACGGATTTTGTCGCTGCCGAACAAGGTGCCGGCAACGGTGCTGCGCTGGCGCAGGAGAATCGGGCCGTCGACGACGAAGATCACTTGCTCCGGCGTCAGGCCGGACAACTGGATCTTGCCGCGATAGCGGAGCTTGAGCTGTCGCTGCACCCGCACGATCACCTGCGTCGTTCCGGTTCCGCCGACCAACTTCAGGGTGCCGTCGCGACCGATGACGATCTCGCTGGCATCTATGACCACGCGCCCGACCCCGAGGGCGCCGCTGGCGGGCAACGACACGGTGGAGCCCAACGGCACGTTGATCACCCCGGCGTGCACGGTCGCCGGCAGCGCCTCGACCTCGAGGTGGCGATCCCCGGCACGCGCGCCGGCGGCCGCACACTCGTCGAGCTCGGTCGCGCTGCCGTCGGTGTCCCGGCGCCCACCGTTGGTCACGTCGCCGGTGATGCTGCCGCCGCCGGTCACCAAGTCGTCCGAGACGTTGTCATCGCGCTGAAACTTGAGCGCCGTGCCCGACGCCTTCAGCCCCACCGCGTCGCCGCTGATGCGCACGTGTGGGCGCACGGTGACAGAGTCGGTACAGACATGACCATCGACCGCGGTCCGCCAGCCGATGGTGGCCTTGACCTCCGGCGCGGGTAACGGCGGCCAGCGCAGGACGGCGTAGTTGGCGGTCAACGTCTGGCCCTGACAGATGCCGGTGCCATTGCACACGTCGCGCAGCGTGCCGGCATCGTGGTCGTCGCACGGCGTCGCCGCCGGGTCGTAGCAGGTGTGCGCGGCCTCTTGGCACGTGTTGCACGGTGTTCCCGGACACGGGTTGCCGCTGTGCACGCAGGCACCGGAGCCGTCGCAGATGTCCGAGCCGTCGCAGTACAGCCCGTCGTCGCAACTTGCGCCCGCTGTGGGTGCGAAGGTGCAGGTGCCGTTGATCGGGTTGCAGCTGTCCGCGGTACAGGGGTTGGTGTCGTCGCACACGATGTCGGTATGCTTGCAGCCGCTTCCCGAGTCGCAGCTGTCGGTGGTGCAGCCGTCGCCGTCGTCGCAGCTCAGCTGGCCGCTGGGGGCGCACGATCCACTGCTACAGGCGTCGCCGGTGGTGCAGGCGTCGTCGTCGTTGCACGGCGTGCCGTCGGGCTTTGCCGGATCCGAGCAGAGTCCGGTATTCGAATCGCACGTGCCCACGTCGTGGCATTGATTGCTGGCCGGGCACACGACGGCGTTGGTCCCGGTGCAGGTGCCGCCGGCACAGATGTCCGTCTGCGTGCAGGCGTCGTGGTCGTCGCACGGCGCGCTGTTGTCCGGGTTGCTGCAGCCGCTCAGCGGGTCACAGACGTCGTCGGTGCAGACGTTGCCGTCAGCGCAAGTCAGCGTGTTGCCCGTCGCCTGGCAGTGTCCGCTCGCGTCGCATTGATCGGTCGTGCACAGGTTGCCGTCGAGGTCGCAGCTGGCGCCGGTGGCCGCCGCCACGCACGTGCTCGAGCAGCAATCGCCGTCGGCGGTGTTACCGTCGTCGCACTCCTCGCCAGCCGTGACGATGCCGTTGCCACAACGCGTCAGCGTGCAGTTGGCATCGCAGCCATCGCCGTTGGTGTTGTTGCCGTCGTCGCACTCCTCCCCCGGCTCCTGCGTGCCGTTGCCGCAGCCCACCGGGGTTCCGCCGATGCCCGAGAACCCGAAGATGAAGGTGTTCGGGATGCCGAGATCGGGGCCACCGGGACTGCTCGGTTGTCCGAGCGAGTAGGCCTCGGCGCCGACGGCAGCCAGCGCCGCCAACGCGTCCACTTCGGTGGCGGCGGCGCCGTAGTAGGTCCGGAAAGTGACCGACTGATTCGGCGCGAGCACGCCGAAGTTGAAGTCGAAGAGCGCCCCGTGATCGGCCGGCCCGGCGTCGACGACGGGTCCAGGCTGATAGCTTGCGAAGCTGAACGGGTTGCCGCTGTTGAAGCCGTCCGTGTCGGTGCGAAAGAGGTTGGCGGCGTTGCCGTTCTGAATGGTCACATACTCGCTGAACTCCGTCGGCGCGATGTCCCAATCCATCACCCGCCGGTACAGGACCTCGGTGTCGGCGGCGCTGATGTTGGTGATGGTCACCAAGACTTCATAGAGGTTCGCGGTCACCGGGCTGGGACGATAGGCGTGCGTGACGCGAAACGTCGAGCCGACCTGGACCGTGGAGATGGCGGTCGTGGCGTCGGCGGCGAAGTTGAGCAGCGTGAGGTTCACCGTGCCGTCGACACTGCGGTTGGCATACCCTGCCGTGGACGTCAGCCGGTCGCCAACGCCCCAGCCTTCGCACTGGCATCCCGGCTCGGTGGATGGATTGCCCGTCGGCACGAAGCGCAGGCCCATGTAGCCGATGCCCAGCGGATCGGCGGGATAGGGCGAGTTGAGGTGTCCTTCGCAATTCACTCCCAGCTGCACGGTGCCGTTGCCGATGATGGCGCCGTCGGTGCACAGCGCCGACGTCAGGGCGGTGCGTTCGGACGCGCCACTCTGACTGTAGTACACCTGCAGTGGATCCGGTTTTGCCTCCGGCAGGGCCGTTCGCCCCGCCGGGCAGTGCTGCACCGGCGGAGCAGCCGCGTCCGCTGCGGTCGTCGCCCGCCCGAGCGTGGCCGTGCCGGCAACGCATAGGGAACCAATCATTGCTGCGAACAATGTGCGATTCATTGCCCCCTCCTGTTGGTTGTGAACGCCTTGTCTGTTCCTGCGTTGAATCTGGCGAATCAGCTGCGCCCGCGCCGTTCGCGCGATCCCCTGTGTCCAGTGCGGTCAAGCGTCGGGCCACGAGCGGGCAGGAGCGGCCGATGGAGCCG